>ENA-UOJO01001185-UOJO01001185.1-human-gut-metagenome-genome-assembly--contig:-P57-NODE-1185-length-34632-cov-11.242155_pt1 | contig 34632 bp, 38 predicted proteins | sample MGYA00242351_ERZ723898 | MGnify/ENA metagenome assembly ERZ723898 | reverse complement strand
ATACCGTTCCTTTTATTTTTCAAAAGTTGGTGTCACATCATTGACTAATGTACAATTTTATGTCCTTATCCTACAAATTTCTACTCATAGTCCAATCCAATCATAGTCAGGCCGTGCGCCGGGGCTGTCGGACCGGCAGCACTGCGGTCACACGCAGCAAGGATTTCTTTCATATCCTCCGGTTTCCATTCCCCGCATCCGACTTTGATCAAAGTCCCCGCAATGATGCGGACCATATTGTACAAAAAACCGTTTCCCTGTACACGAATGGTAATAATATCATTCTCCTTGGTAACGGTACATGCATAAATGGTGCGTATACTGGTCTGCGACTGCGCATTTGCCGCACAGAAACTTTTGAAATCATGTTCCCCTACCAGATACTGTGCAGCATCCTGCATTTTTTCAACATCCAGTGCATGATAATAAAAATACGTATCCAGTCTGCGGGTAGGCATCCGAAATCTCCGGTTCAAAATCCGGTATTCGTATGTCTTACGACTTTTTGAAAAACGCGGGTGAAAACTCTCATCCACCTCACAGGAATCCTGCACGACAATGTCCTCCGGAAGTCTCTGATTGACTGCATAACTGATTTTCTCAGCCGGCATCCTTGTCGTTGTGTCAAAGATACAGACATTTCCCAGGGAATGCACACCAGCATCTGTGCGGCTGGCTCCCGTTACTTTAATTTCTTCCTTTAAAAGCGCGGTCAGCGCCTCATTGAGCTTCTGTTCAATGGTAATTCCATTCGGCTGAACCTGCCAGCCACTATAATTCGTGCCATCGTAGGCAACTATCATTTTTACACGCATACAATTCGTTCCTATCGGTTACTGTGGCCAGGAAAGCAGAATTCTTGCTGCAATCACAAGCGCTAAGAATACAAGCAGGATCACATAAGCGATGCGGTCTGTTTTATTGTAACGCAGCGGTTTCATCTTGGTTCTTCCGTCGCCACCATTGTAACAGCGGGCTTCCATTGCCATCGCCAGATCATCGGCACGACGAAACGCAGATACAAAAAGCGGAATCAAAAGCGGAATCATATTCTTTGCTTTCTGAATCAGATTACCATTTTCAAAATCTGCACCTCTTGCCATCTGTGCTTTCATGATCTTGTCAGTCTCTTCTATTAAAATTGGAATAAAACGAAGCGCAATGGACATCATCATGGCAATTGCATGTACCGGAATATGAATCCGGTTGAGTCCACCAAGCGCTTTTTCCAAACCATCCGTCAACTGATTCGGTGTCGTTGTCAGTGTCATAAGTGAAGTGCCAATGATCAGATAAATAAGTCGGATTGTCATAAGTACCGCATTCATGATACCGGTGCTGGTAATATAAAATGGTCCCCAGTGCCATAACTGCGTTCCACCTGGTGTAAAAAGCAGATTAAACACTGCGGTGATCAAAAGTAATACTACAATTGCCTTGAGACCTTTTACAATAAACTTAAACGGAACCTTGGAAATTTTAATCATAAAAATCAGCATTCCTGTGATCAAAGCCAATCCAAGAATTCCTCGAAATGTAAATAATGCAATGATATATATCAAAGTTGCAAACAGTTTTACACGGGGATCCAGTTTATGTACGACGGAATCCGCCGGATAATACTGACCCAGAGTGATATCTCTTAACATATTTTCTCCTTATGATCGACGTAAAGCTTCTGCGATTGCCTTTGCAGCTTCCTTTACGGTTGTTGCACTTGTGTCCACGGCAAGTCCACGGCTGGCCAGATCATGCATCAGATACGTAACCTGCGGTGCTGCCAGGCCAACGGCTTCCAATTCCTTATAATGGGCATACACATCCTTCGGCGGTGCATCATACATCACTTCGCCCTGATTCATTACAATGATCCGCTCCACGTACTCAGCCACATCTTCCATGCTGTGTGAAACAAGTATGATCGTAATGCCAAGATTCTTATGCATATCCGACACGAGACCAAGTATCTCATCCCTTCCGGCCGGATCAAGCCCGGCTGTCGGCTCGTCCAGAATCAGCACATCCGGTTTCATGGCAAGCACTCCCGCAATTGCCACACGGCGCTTCTGGCCTCCGGACAAATCAAACGGCGGCTGATAATATAAATCTTCCGGGAATTTTACCTGACGCAAAGCCTCATAAGCACGCAGCTCTACTGTCTTTCGGTCAAGTCCCTGATTCTTCGGTCCAAAGCAGACATCTTCGAAATTGGTTGTCTCGAACAACTGATGATCCGGATACTGAAATACAAGTCCGACCTTGTTACGAAGTTTTTTCATATCGTAATCTTCGTCATAAATATCCTCACCATCGACATATATATGACCGCTGGTAGCTTTTAACAATCCATTCAGCAACTGTGTCAATGTAGACTTTCCTGAGCCGGTATGTCCGATGACACCGATAAACTGACCATCTTTTATTTCCAAATTTACATTTTTCAGTGCCTGAATCTGATATGCAGTTCCTTCACTGTAACTGTAATTAATTTTATCGAGTATGATAGACATCTTCTATTCCTTCATTCAACTTTCTATGCCAGCTTCATAATTTCATCGACCAGTTCTTCTCTGGTCAAAATTCCTGACGGAATCGGAACTCCCGCTTTCTGAAGTTCATCTGCAACAAGTGTTGCCTGTGGTACGTCCAGGCGGTGCGCTTTCAGCTCGTCCACCTTTGAAAAAATTTCACGCGGTGTACCGTCCATAACGATTTTTCCTTTTTCCATCACATAAACGTAATCCGCACCTACCACTTCTTCCATATAATGAGTGATCAGAAGAATGGTAACGCCCTTCTCACGGTTTAAGGCATGCGCCGTCTCGATGACTTCCTTTCGTCCGTTCGGATCAAGCATGGCGGTCGGTTCATCAAATACAATACACTTTGGTTCCATGGCAAGAACTCCCGCGATTGCGACACGCTGCTTTTGCCCACCGGAAAGTTTATTCGGCGAATGATGTCGGTATTTTGTCATGTCCACGACTTCCAGGCTGTGATTGACTCTCTCCCAGATTTCGTCCGTTGGCACGCCGATATTTTCCGGTCCAAATCCGACATCCTCTTCTACCACGCTGGCGATAATCTGGTTGTCCGGATTCTGAAATACCATACCTGCCGTCTTTCGGACCGGTATGGTATTCTCCTCATCGAGTACATCCATTCCATCTACCCACAGAACACCTTCACTCGGTGTCAAAAGCGCATTGATGTGCTTTGCCAGTGTCGATTTTCCGGAACCATTGTGTCCGAGGATTGCAATGAACTGTCCCTGCTTCACATCCAGATTCACATGGTCTAGTGCCGTGTTAATGGATTCCACATTGCCCTCTTCGTCTCTTCGGATAAATTCATGTACCAGGTTTTTTGCTTTGATAATTCCCATCTTAATCATCCCAGCTCAGTCTGTGGAGCTGTCCTTCCAACTTCATATGGTCAAATTGATTCTGTCTGAGTGCCTCGTATAATACGATGGCAACTGAATTGGATAAATTGAGTGAGCGTGTCTCCCCGATCATTGGAATCCGCACACAGGTATCCGGATTTTCTTTCAAAATCTCCTCCGGAATTCCCGCACTCTCTTTTCCAAACATAATGTAGCAGTCCGGTTCGTACTGCACATCCGAATACACATGTCTTCCTTTTGTTGTCGCATAATAGATCTTTGCGCCCGGATTTCTTTTACAGAAATCCTCCCAGTTCTCATATGTCGTCACATCGAGGTCTTTCCAGTAATCCATACCGGCACGCTTTAAATGTTTCTCAGAAAGAGAAAAGCCAAGCGGCTCGATGAGATGAAGGCGCGTACCTGTTGCTACGCAGGTACGCCCGATATTTCCTGTATTTGCCGGAATCTCCGGCTCATGTAAAACGATATTCAGCTTTGCCATAATCTATCCTGTCCTATCTTATTTTGCAGCCCGCAGTTCATTGATGAACTCTTCCACACGGGAAAGTGCAAGTTTTAAATCTTCCAGTGAGTATGCATAAGAAATACGGATAAATCCCTCTCCTGATGCACCGAACGCGGTACCCGGTACCACAGCAACTTTCTTGGACTGCAACAGTTTAGTTGCAAACTCATCCGATGTCATGCCAAACTCTTTGATGCATGGGAACACATAAAAAGCACCAAACGGCTCAAAACAGGACAAGCCCATATCTTTAAAACGCTGCATCAGATAACGGCGTCTTCCGTTGTACTCTTCACGCATCATCTGCACATCCTCGTCTCCGTTACGCATTGCCTCAACCGCTGCATATTGGCTTGTTGTCGGTGCACACATGATTGCAAACTGATGAATCTTGATCATCTGTTTGATGATTTCTGCCGGTCCGCACGCATAGCCAAGACGCCATCCTGTCATTGCATGCGATTTGGAAAATCCGTTAATAAGAACGGTGCGTTCCTTCATTCCCGGAAGAGAGGCGATTGAAACATGGTTTTCCAAATAGGTCAGTTCAGAATAAATTTCATCACTGATTACAAAGATATCATGTTTGATAATAACTTCTGCAATCGCCTCTAAGTCCTTTTTCTCCATTACCGCACCGGTCGGATTGTTTGGGAACGGCAGTACCAGAATCTTTGTCTTTGGTGTAATTGCAGCCTCTAACTCCTCTGCAGTCAGACGGAATTCATTCTCAGCCTTCAGATCAATAATGACCGGTGTACCATTTGCAAGCACAGCACAAGGCAGATACGATACATAGCTCGGCTGCGGGATGATTACTTCATCACCCGGATCCAACATGGCGCGCATTGCAATATCAATTGCCTCACTTCCGCCGATCGTTACCAGCATCTCTTTATTGTAATCATAAGTAAGTCCATATCTGCGACTTAAAAATTTGGCGATCTCGATCTTCAATTCTTTTAAACCGGCATTGGACGTATAAAATGTTCTTCCTTTTTCGAGGGAATAGATGCCCTCATCACGAATATGCCAAGGTGTATCAAAATCAGGTTCTCCAACACCAAGGGAAATTGCATCATCCATCTCACTGACAATATCGAAAAACTTTCGGATACCAGATGGCTGAATTGTTTTAATTGTTTTTGATAACGGGTCTCTCATTATGCCATCATAATCCTTTCATCTTTTGGTTTTGCTGCCATGACAGTTCCATGGTCTTTGTATTTCTTTAAAATAAAGTTTGTCTTTGTACTCAGTACCTGATCAAGTGCTGAAAGCTTATCGGATACGAACTGGGAAATCTCACGCAGTGTCTTTCCCTCCAAAGTTACCATCAGATCAAATCCACCAGAAATCAGATAAACGGAATTTACTTCCGGATAGTTATAGATTCGCTCAGCCACCTTGTCAAATCCCATACCTCTCTGTGGAGTAACACGCACCTCGATCAGTGCAGATACTTTTTCCACCCCGGCTTTATCCCAGTTGATCAATGTATGATATCCACAGATAATGCCTTCCTTTTCCATGCTTTCCAGTTCATTCATAACTGTCGCTTCATCCACACCAAGGATGATTGCCAGCTCATTTAAATCAATACGGCTGTTTTTCTCTATAAATGTCAAAATTTTTTCTCTCATGATATTCTCCTAAAATGATTAAACTTATTATCTTAAATCAATTACAGCTTCATCAGTTCGTCTGTCTGTGTTGTCTCAAGGAATCTGCGCTCATCTCCATTGATTAGCACCCTGTCATTGCTGTCGGTTGCCTTTCCGATGATGACCGCCTCTCCACCGGCCTGTCGAATCGCATGCACGATCGCATTTCCATCCTTTGCCGCCATAAGTACGCTTCCACCGGAAACCATCTTATACGGATTCAGATTGAAAAATTCACAGATTTCCACAGTTTCCTGACGAAGAGGAATTTTTTTTAATTCAATTTCAAGTCCGACGCCAGAGCTTTGCCCCAACTCCCAGAGTGCACCAAATACGCCTCCTTCTGAGATGTCATGCATCGCTGCAACGCCAGACTGTGCGGCGACTGCGGCCTCCGAACGTATGGACAGATAGTCCACAAATTTCTTTGCCTGATCGATGAAAGGCTGCGCGTAGCGCTCCAAAAGTTCCTTTTCTTTCTCGATTGCCAGTATTGCCGTGCCTTCCAGTCCCACTGCTTTCGTTACCAACAGATCCATTCCCGGTTCCACCTGTCCCGGCCGGATAAGCTGTGTATCGGTCGTTCCGGTCGCTGTAATCGAAATGACCGGTTCCGTCACGCTTCGGGTTACTTCTGTATGCCCACCGAGAATCGGAATTTCTTCTTTATCACATACAGCCTGTATTGCTGCAAGTTCCCGCCGCAGATCATTTTCACTGCAGGATGTCGGCAAAAGCAGGGTCAGCGTAATACCCAGAGATTTTGCTCCACTGCACGCCAGATTGTTCAGTGCATTATAAACACTGAGCACACCACGCAGACTTCCTCCACAACATCGTGCTCCCGTTGCCTGAACCACCATTGATTCTTTTGCCTGCACTGCTGCATAATCGCCTCCCACCATAGGAGGGACCGCAGAATTTCCATTATGTAATTGTTTCAGCACAGAACGCTTCAAGGCTGATTCTGACAATTTTCCTGCTTTCATACTCGCTCCACTTATAGACTACAAGGCTGCCCCATTTGCCGGAAGCAGCCTGATGTTCAAACTAATTTGATGATTCTTTGTTTGCCTTTGCATCATCCGAAGAAGATTTATTATCGGACGAGGTCTGATGGTCCTTTTTCTCATCCTTCTTGTCATCCTTCTTGTCATCTTTCTTATCATCTTTTTTATCAGATGCGTTGGAATCACCCTTCTTATCATCTTTTTTGTCGGATGCATCAACATCCTTGTCTTCATCCTTATTTTCGTCTTCTTCCTCTTGTGCATCTGCATTGGATTTCAGACCGGATACCGCACCTCGCACCGTTGCCTCATCTCCTGTAGCAACTGCATTCTTTAAGGCAGTAAGTGATTCTGCCGTGGCATCTTTAGTTCCAATAGTAATAATCTTGGGAGAAGACTGATAGTTACTCTTGTTGAACAGATCTCTGCTCTGCTGCACGCCGTCAACTTTAACAATTTTCCAAAGCTGTGCAATACATCCGGTATGTGGTGTCTGATCGACACTCCAGTATCCGATTGCTTTGCTCGAATCAAGATTAAATTTAACCTCCGGATCTACGGTAGAAACGGTCTCGCTCTCAAACGAAATCTCACGGTTAGAAGGACGTGTTTCCTTGCCATATACATTAAAATGTATCACACCACCACTACAGTATCCCTCAATATAAATTGGTGAATCCAGATTATTTTTAAAACGGAGATCCTTATAATTGCCTGCAATTGCTGCATCCATAGATGGCTGCACATAATGTACCATCATGGAGTGGTTATAACGCATGGTAATCTCAAGTTCGGCACGTATTACCGCATTATATAATGTAGTAGCCACCTGGCAGATTCCTCCACCAAAAGACTCTACCGTTGTACCATTCTGATAAGCGCCTGCAAGTTCATATCCGTTTTCCTGTGTAAAAGGACTTACCGTAGAGCAAAGTTCAAACTCATCTCCCGGATAAAGGATTGTGCCGTCTACCTTACTGCAACCTGTTGTTACATTCTTGGCACGTCCCGGACTCGAGCTGCTGAAATCCGTCGAATAACTTCCTAATAAGTCTTTTACTTCTGCAAGTTCATCCTCTGTTCCACGTGGCTCTACGACTTCTGTGACAAGTGCAATCTCATTATCACTTCCATCCCATCCATCGGCAAGGAAATCATTGATGGCATATACGGAATTTACAATGTCAACTTCCACACCTTCCTTACCCGGAACATATACAAATTCACCATTTTCGCGCTTCAATCCGTTGTCCACAGCTTCCACACTCAGTTTTCCGGAACTGCTGTACAATTTCTGTGCAGTCTGCTGTTTATCCACACTTAAGTGCATATCCAGCACAAGTTTATTTTTCTTCAAATCCTGTGTCGTCTTATAACGATTGATCAGACTTCCCGCACGACCTACTGCGAGCGCTTCGGTCACAGCAGTGTCTACATCGGTCGTAACGCCCATGTCAGCAGCGGTCATTTCGATGGAACCGGATTTACCCTTCAATATAAATGTAGTGTCCATGAGACTATCTACATAGGAAGAAACGGCTGTCTTAGCTTCGTCCTCCGTCATTCCACCTACGTCAACATTGCCGATGCACACACCGTCCTCTATTGCAATTTCATCCTGCGCCTGAACCGTCTGTGCATTTCCAAAACTGCATAACAAACCAAATAATGTTCCAAAAAAGATAATTTTCCCTGTCTTCTTCATATTCTTTCCTTAACTACAATTCCACCATACTTTTTCTGACTACATATTTTATCACAAACACCCACATTTTCAAGCCTTAGTTCGCGTCATTATATGCCATTGCGTCTCCTACATCATGAATGCTGAAACAACAGAAGTGACAACCATTGCAACAATCAGTACCAATGCCACAATTGCAATCATACGATTTTTTTTCTTCATTCTATTCACCTCTCTGTAATTATAAGTTATAATCAATACAACCGGAAATTCACATAAGAAAGGACTTTTCTCTATGTTCATATTTTTAGCTGTATTTATCATTTTTGTATTAATATTAAACTTTGCAATCCATAAAAATAACCGTTCACAGGAAAATGCCCAGGAACAATTCTGGGAAAACGAGCGGCAGGCTAATTTTACACGCCGCAAAGATATCCACAATCTCAACTATCTTACCATACCCATCGAAAAAATACCACAAAACCTTCACACAGACGCAGAAAAGACGCTGGTGCGCCTTTCTTCTGATAAGATGCTCAACCTGTCCGGTATCACGAATACCGAACTGAAACTGGAATATGGCGCTGCAAACCTCGATGAGCTCTCCGCTTACGATGCCAATTTTACCGAATTTGTAAGCGCAGTAAACATCTATGCGCAGGAACTTCTTGCCGATGGTCAGAAAAATGCCGCCAAAGGACTGTTAGAACTTGCAGTGTCCTACCATGCCGATGCGATCAGTATCTATACAACGCTTGCTGACCTGTACAAACAGGACGGACAAGCAACACAAATTCAGAATCTAATCGCTTCTGCGGAAGAAATCAACACACTTGCCCGCAGTATCATCGTTGAAAAATTAAGAACCTATCTTCCATAAGTTGTATAATATTTATCCTGCAGACGGGATGCCTCACTTCTTGTCAGGGCATCCCATACGATTTCATCTGTAATCTGATACTTTTCCCGCAACTGTTTCAAACGTTCGATCTGATGTGCGGTAGCCGGCGTCTGCCGCTTTGCCTTATACATCAAAAGTTTCGGTACAAAAAGTTCCTGCTTTTCCGGCAATGCACGCTCCATAAAGCATTCATATATTTTCTGCGTTTCACTTGCATCGTCCAATGCCCGATGTGCATGTTCCCTCTCAATCTGAAAATAATTACAGAGATCTTCCAGTTTCTTCGACTGTTCCCCCGGAAGCAGAGACCGGGCTATGCGCAGTGTATCACACGCATACATTTGCAATGGCAGTTTGCGGTTGACCGCCCACTGTTTGAGAAAACTGTAATCAAATGATATATTATGCCCTACGATCACATCCTCCCCGATAAAAGAAAGCAGCGTCTCTATCGCCTGATCTTCTTCCATCCCGGTTTCCATCATTTCATTCGTGATACCGGTTAGTTTGCTGACTCTCTCTGGAATCGGCCGCGCAGATTTCACCAGCGTGCCAAAAGTGTCTACCACCTTTTTCCCACGCACCTTCACTGCCCCGATCTCAATAATTTTATCCTGTTTCGGTGTCAATCCCGTCATCTCCAGATCAATGACCGTGTAATCTTCTGTTACCGCCTGTCTGTCTTCTATCATATGCCTGCAATCTCCCTGCTATTCTTTTCCCTGTAACTTTTCAAAGAACGCCTCTATCTTACTACAAAATAAAACAGAGGGCAATCATCTGCCCTCTGTTTTCCCTCTCTCTAAAAAATATCTAACACTCTACGTAATAATACATCAAATCCAGAAATCCACAATAAAATCGCCCCCACGGCATATACCATGGTCTTAGAATCAAATCCCATATGATAGCCTGTGTACATTCCTCCGATTACAAATGCAATCGTAACTATGAGCGTCATGATTAAAAGCAATGTTGCATTCGTTCCTAAAAAGCCAAATGCAATGCCGACCAAAATCGTATATATTCCGGTTCTGGCCACCATCAGAACAAAACGTTTAATCCCCAGGTCGTTCTCGAGATGTTCCTCGATCCGTTCATTGCGAACAGCTTTGGTCATCAGTCGAATCCCAACTGCAAAGAAAATCAGCATTGCTATGATTTCGCCCAGCATCTTTTCATTTGCCACCGCATATTTCCTGCAAAACAAATCGGAAAGGAAATATCCCAGGAATAACTCGATCAGCTGCCCGATAACAACCACAGTACATATCGCGAATAAATGCTTTTTATTTATTTTTTTCACGAGCGAGCCCTGGCATTCCATTCCTGCAAAGATATCCAATGAAATTCCGGCCACAATCAGCAAATTTTCTAACCAGTTCATCCTAGTGTTCCTCCAATGATCTGTTTTTATTTGGCATCCTCTGCCTTGATTGAGTCAAGTTTGTAAATAAACTTCACACTTCCGTTTACACCGTCTGCTACAGATGTAAATGTCTGATAATCTTCTCCTGCATCAAGAACAGCCTGTAAACGATCGGTGAACGGTTTGATATCACCTTCGTAACTGTTTACAATCTTGGAAATTCCGTCTTCATCAAACTCAACAATTCCATCTGCAAGTTTATGAGAACCATCATGTAACTCATCCACACCATCTACAATCTTTACAGTAGCATCATTTAAAGCTTTGATACCAGCTGTCAGAGTCGGAACCTGATCTGCCAGTGTCTGTGTTCCTTTGCTCAATGCCTTTGCTCCGCTAACAAGGCTGTATCCGTTCTTCTGTACTGCCTCGATCTGCTTTGCAACGGTAGCCTTGGCACTCTCTGCTCCGGTAACTGCTGCCTGACCTGCTGCCTGTGAAGCAGCACTCTCACATGCACCTGCGAGCTGTTCAGCCATTGTCTTTAAACTCTGCTCTACGCCCGCTTTGATCTGTGCATTGTCTCTTCCTGCTTTTAACTGTGCCTGGATCGTACTTTCTGTCTTTGCAAAAAGCGTATCTTTTGCACCTGACTTTGCATAAAGAAGTTCTGCAAGCTGCGCACTTGTCATTCCATTTGTAACTGCATACATTGCAGTTGAAGTCGGATCGTTTGCCTGTGCACCCTTTGCATAATTTGTCTTGATTGCCTCAGCAACCTGATCTGCTGTCAGTTTGCTGGTCGCCGGCTGTCCTGCTGCTTGAAGAAGTACCTGTCTTACAACTTCATTGTATACGGTTGTTGCTGCGTTTGCATTGTATGCGCCATCATATAAGGAAGTATATAATGCACCGTCAGCAGCGGAACCATCTTTACTCTTTGTATAACGTAATGAATTATAAATCTGGTCGGTAACTTCTTTTGTCTTGCCATTCTTAAATTCTGCTGCTACTGCGTCGGATGCCGTCTTCTGTGCTGCTACTTTTTCCTTGTCGCTCATCTTGGTGTTCAATGCTTTATCTAACGTCTGAATACCCTGGTTAATGGTAGCTGCGCTGCTGTTTAATGTGTTGACGCCGGAAGCAAGGTCTCCACTCTTGGAATACAACTCACTCATACCGCTCGCATAATCTGCAAGACTGCTCTGTAATGTATCGATTCCCTTTGCCAGATCAGAAGAGCCATCTTTTAACTTGGTACTTGCATCGGATAACTCATCAATCATGTCATCCAAAGAGGAGCTGTCGCCTTTTTCCATAGATACCATGCTGCCTGCATTCATGACGATGGTCATTGCAGTATCCAGTTTGAAATCCTTGACATCTGCAGTCACTTCAAAATCTTCCGGGAGTTCCAGATCATCTACGAAATCAGAATCCTCTACATTCAGGCTTTCCTTAATTCCAGGAAGTGCATATCCGATAATGATGTTGTTGTCTCCATTGCTTTGTATTTTGCCATTCTTTACTTCCACATTGGTAAAGCTGTCATCAAGAGCCATTGCCGTCACTGCTGCAAATGGAACTTTTACTTCAACTTCCTTGCCATTTATGGTCTCTTTGTAAGAAGAATTGTTTGTGTAATCAAAATGGATGGTAACTTTACCGGACTTTCCAGCCAAATCCTTTGGATCGATTTCATTGCCGTCCAGATAGTAAGTCACTTTCTGGCTGACCGGAGCTTCCTCATCGGAAGTTCCCTGATAATAAATATCATTGCCGCCTGCTTTCCAGGTAAGTTTATCTCCGTCCTGGGTAAACTCTTCATCACCCTTTACATTTTTGATATCTGTTAAGTTTGACTGATCCTCTAAAGTATCTGCCTTGTCTTTGTTTGTCAGATGATCACTTACAATTGTGTTATATACTTTACCACTTGCATCAGAAATCAGGTAAACACTCTCGTCTTTTCCTATTTCTTTGTCATTTGCTTTAATGGAAACCAGATCTTCAATATCACTGGCATCCACTTTATTATCACTGCTTGTTTCTGCAGTTGTCTCTACCGTTGCGCCTTCTTTCTGGTCTGCCTGTACTGCAACTGCCGTCATGCTGCTTCCAAGCAGTGCAACGGTAAGAACGCCTGCTACAATTTTGATTGCATATCTATTTCTGAATTTCTTTTTTAATTCTGGTAACTTCATAATGAATCAACCTCCTATTTATTCTTGTTACGGAAACCTGCGCTTGTTGCACAAATCACACGGTCAAATACCATCAACATGGATGGAAGTATAAAGATAACAACGATCATACTGATGATTGCACCTCGTGCCATTAACATACACAAAGAACCAATCATATCAATATTAGAATACATTCCTACACCGAATGTTGCTGCGAAAAAGCTCAATGCACTGACGATAATGGACTGAATCGATTTACTCAATGCATCTGTGATTGCTTCTTTCTTCTCCATTCCACGGAAACGATTCTTCTTATACTTATTCGTCATAAGGATTGCATAGTCGACCGTTGCACCCAGCTGAATGGTTCCGATAACGATTGACGCGATAAACGGTAATACCGTTCCGGTGTATGCCGGAATACCCATATTGATAAAGATTGCAAATTCAATAACACATACCAAAATGATCGGCAGTGTAATGGACTTAAATACAATCGCAATGATCAGGAAAATTGCTCCTATGGAAATAATACTTACGTTCTTGAAATCCACATCCGTGATTTCAATCAAATCCTTCGTACATGGGGCTTCTCCAATAAGCATCGCTGTGTCATCGTATTTCTTAATGATCTTATTGATCTCGTCACACTGTTTGTTTACTTCATCTGTCGCGGAAGCATATTCGGAAACGATGACCATCATCTGGTAATTGCCACTCTTGAAAACTTCCTTGATATCATCCGGAATCATCTCTTCTGGAATATCCGGTCCCATAATGGAATCAAGAGAAGCTGCAAGCTTAACACCATCTACCTTCTTGATATCATCGATCATATTCATACTGTCTTTCTTTGACAGATCACTTTTTGCCAGTACCATGTGTGTTGCACCCATCTGATACTGCTCGGTCAGCTTGTCATTACCGACTTTACTGCTGAATGTCTCCGGCAATGTTCCGGTCAGGTCGTAGTACACATCTGTATGTGTGTAACCGTAGATTGCAGGGACTAAAACAACAAGGAATGCGATAACGAATACAATGTAGTGGTTTGTAATCCATCCTGCAATTCTGCTCATATCCGGAAGAATTACTCTGTGCTTTGTCTTCTCGATTGCTTTGTCACATACAAGAATCAATGATGGAAGAACTGTTACACAACCGATTACACCGAATACAACACCTTTTGCCATAACAATACCAAGGTCGAGTCCTAATGTGAAACTCATAAAGCACAATGCAAGGAATCCGGCTACTGTTGTGATAGAACTACTTACAACAGAAGTAATGGTATTGGAAATGGCATGTGCCATGGCTCGATTTTTGTCACCATCAAACCGCTCCTGCTGTTCCTGATAACTGTGCCACAGGAAAATAGAGTAATCCATAGTAACACCAAGCTGCAGGACCGCTGCCAATGCCTTCGTTATGTACGAGATTTCTCCCATAATCACGTTCGATCCGAGGTTATATATGATTGCCATTCCGATACTGATCAAAAACAGGAATGGAACTAATGCAGAATCCATAGTCAAAGATAAAACGATCAGTGAAAGAATAACGGCGATCAATACATAGATCACACTCTCATCTTCTGCCAGCTTACGGATGTCATTGTTTACCGATGCCATACCACTGACAAAACACTGTTTACCAACCAGATCATTGATTTCCTGAATGGCATCCATTGTTCCATCCGATGACATGGACTCATCAAATAAAACTGCCATCAACTGGCTGTCTGCATCCTTATTATTAAAGAATTTGTAGATATCATCCGGTAACGCTTCACGTGGAATGCTGAAATCCATTACCGATCCATACCAGATAACATTCTTTACATGAGGTACATCTTCAATCTCATCTGCAATTTTTTCCAGATCTTTGTCATTCATACCCTCAACGACTACGAACGAAAAAGCACCTGTTCCAAATTCATCCAGAAGAATGTCCTGTCCTTTCATTGTCTCGATCTCCCCTGGAAGATAAGAAAGGATATCATAGTTAATTCTGGTCTTTATGTAACCGATTGCTGATGGAATCAGTAACAGAAACGCCAGAATCAGAATCAGGAACCGACATTTAACGACCCCTTTTCCAAATTTAATCATAATGCTCACCATCCTATATATTTTTCATTGGATTTATCATATGAAAAAAGATTGAATATGAAAATATTCAATCTTTTTTTCCTGTATCAATGTAATATACAATTGTGTGTATTTGTATATTCTGTTATACATTCCTGTGAAATTGTATGAACCCTATAACTCTTTGATAATATCCATCATGGAACGGGAAATCATGTACTGATAGGCTTCCGCCATCTCTTTCGGTGGCAGAACCATATTCTGGTTGATCCAGGTCTCCGCCGCAAAACAAAGCGATTCTGCATAGTACGAAGCAATGACCTCCGGCGTCAGCCACTTGTGTTTCGATTCTTTTCCCGTCATCTGCTCATTGATGATTGCCAGAAGCACCTCTCTTACGCACTTGTGCGCAATGCTGTGGAATGTGACCGGACCCTCGAGTTTGACCACATGGGAATAAAAAGCCCTGTCTCTCTCGATATTGGTAAAAAGAATAACCATCGCCTCCATAAACATATCATTGCGGATCAGCGGCTGAATCGGTTCTAACAGATCTTTTTTTATAATCCACTCCAACAGTTCAAATTTATCCTGAAAATGATTGTAGAATGTCGGTCGGATTACCCCGGCCAGATCCGTAATCTCTTTAATTGTTATTTTCTCCAGTAACTTCTTGGATGCCAGCTGCTTTAAACTATCTGCCAGCAACTGGTCAATATCGTTTTTGTTCTGTGTAGCCATATCTTACCTTACTATTCATCAAATTCCATGGTTACAAAGTATCCTTTTTCCGTCTCCTTCACATCCACAACGGTTCCTTTACGGCTTTTGAGTCGTTCACTCACCGCATAGTTCCCAGACATGGCAATCGCATGCTCAATTGTATAATAATAAGAAGTCGGAAGCTTTCCCTCTGTAACAGATAATTCATCTCCGACCTTGGTAAGTCCAGGTCGTTCCATCTTAAATTCCATCTGTCTCATTTGTCATCATCGTCCTCAACAAAATTAACATCCACCGTAGCATTGCGACGGGCATAATCTTTTGCAGCACGGGTTGCACTGCATGAGATCCATATATTCGAGACTCCATTGTATATCAGGATGATTCCAACAACAATTGTTGCTTTCTCCATCACTCCAAAGGCATCAAACACGCAAATAAATCCGCAGATCAGACTGATGATTGCAAGAATCAGATCTGCGCCCCATGCATCGTATCCAAATTTCTTCGCCTCAATCGTTTCTTTGATAGCACGAAGCCCATGGAACAACAACACAACTCCAAGTACAATTGGAATCAGGCTTACGATCACTGCCGGCTGAACAAGGAACCAAATTCCCACAGCGAGTATGATTACCCCCGTAAGCACAGACAATCCATTCGTAATAAAATTCAGGAAAAAGCTTCCCACATATACAGCACCAATGATAATCAATATCACCGCAAACACGCTTCCCATGAGATTGATCACACCATCATTGCAAATGATAAATATGATTCCCAGCACAATACATAAAATGGATGATGCCAGAAAATCCGCTTTGATTCGTTTCAAAAAATCCTTCATATGCATGCTCCTTTACCTGTTTATTTCGTTTTTAGCGACATTTATTATAACATTTCTGCATTTCCAGTTCAACTTTTCTTGTGAATTTGCTATAATGAGTGGCGAAATAGAAATGCAGCCTTTCGAGGATGCATGAAAACTTATCATATAGGAGTATCAAACATATATGGGAAAAAAAGAAGTAAAAACAAACGCTGTGCGTATCCTAGAGCGCAACAAAATAGAATATGAACTGATCAATTATGAATGTGATGAATTTATTGATGGTATGCATACCATTGAAAAAACGGGTGCCCCTGCCGAACAGACATACAAAACACTCGTTATGCAGGGAAAAAGCAAACAATACTATGTATTTGTCATTCCGATTGCTGAGGAAGTAGACTTAAAAGCCGCTGCCCGCTCTGTCGGCGAAAAATCGGTCGAGATGATCCACGTCAAGGATCTTACCGCCATCACCGGATATGTCCGTGGTGGTTGCAGTCCGCTTGGTATGAAAAAAGCGTTTCCTACCGTTATCGACGAATCCGCAGAACAATTTGATAAGATGTATATCAGCGGTGGCCGCATCGGAACCACGATTGCACTCAACCCACAGGATCTTGCAAAGGTTGTTCGTGCATCGTTTGCTCCGATTCTTGCACAATAAATTATGACAATTTCTCTTCTAAGATATCAAGAATGGTCTGTAGCTCTGCGCCTTCTACCGGAGCCTGACCATGATTGATATGCTTCCAGTCACTTCCCATTTCTCCTAAAAGATTACTTCCGGCATCTTTTGTCTTCTCAATCGTCATGTAACGTCCCTTCTGTTCCTTTTCATCCCATGCAAGATAAATACGATAGCAGGACGGAACTCCCATTTCACGACTCGGCAAATCGACACGAGCAATCGTCAGATCATCCGAAATATTCAAAACCATAACCGAGAAATCTTCCGGCAGGTACGGATACATACGTTTCTGCTGATAAGACTCTTCAAACAGCTGATCAATGTATTCTTCTTTTTTCTCGCTGAGCTGCTCCATCAACTCTTTGCCATTTTCGAATAAATGTCTTGGAAGAAATCCAAACTCAAACTGTTTGCGCTCGAACAATACATACTGTTCCGGTGTCAACTGCATCGTCTTTACTTTTCCAGCATTCTTACGTGCTTTCTCCACTTCCTCGATACGCTGTACCAATGGCATCTTAAACACCAGATTGTCTGTAAATGGATTAATAACAATTCCTCCAATATATTCCGCCTGACGACAGGCAACTTCATTGATTGCCAGATACGGCATATTAATAATTGCCGGGCTCTTTGGCTCCTTTGGAATCTGCTCTTTGGATGTATATGCCGGGAAAAACAATCCATTTTCCTGACTATTAATCAGACATGGAACCGGCTGGTTCTGCTCATTTAAATTTGCCGGTACCAGAAGTCTGCACTTTCGGGCAATTTCAATAAGCTGGTTCAAATTATCTCCAGTTTTCTCCTTTGTATAAACTTTAATCTGTGCCTCAAGATCTTCATTTTTGACATCCACGGTCATGCTCGGATCCGTTGGTTTATTCTGCATTGCCTTCTGGCTTTTATTTATTGCATTTTTTAATTTCTTTTTGTCAATCATGTGTTAACTCTCCTAAACCCACACCATATTCTGTATGCATGTCACATACTTTTTATTTTATCATACATGCTACATCAAACGCAATGAGATGCGAATAATTTAGATGTAACTATTCAAAGTCGATTAAATAACATAAAACCAAGACTCGTCCTGTTCATTTTGGTGCAAAGACTCATCGTCACTGTGATATACCAGTTCCTGATTCTTCACGCTGACTTTTGTCCCCTTGCTGACAGACTTAGTAATAAAAGCATTTCCGCCCACAACAACACCTTCTTCGACCACCGTATTTCCGCCAAGGATAGACGCTCCTGAGTAAATGGTTACATTGTCGCAGATTGTTGGATGACGTCTCACATGGCGCAGTTTCTGTCCACCTTTGGTAGACAATGCACCAAGCGTTACACCCTGATATAGTTTTACATGCTCACCGATCACTGTTGTCTCACCGACAACAATGCCAGTACCATGATCGATAAAGAAATATTTTCCAATCGTTGCACCCGGATGAATATCAATTCCAGTTTTGCTGTGTGCATGCTCCGTCATCATACGCGGAATGAGTGGTACTTTCAGAAGAAACAGCTCATGTGCAAGACGATACACTGTGATTGCATACAGCCCCGGATAAGAGAAAATAATTTCTTCCTTGCTGCTTGCTGCCGGATCTCCGTCCAAAGCTGCCTGCAGATCTGTATCGAGATACTCACGGATTTTTGGAATCGTCTTAAGGAAAGCAACCGATGCATTCTGTGCGAACTCCTCTAATTCTTCCTCCTGCTCCTCCGAAAATGCTTTTGTATATTTCATTACAACCATGATCTGCTTGTTCAAATGGAACAGCACATCCTCAATCAAGGTGGAAACCGTATGGCTGAGATTATAAATTTTGTGGCTTTTTTCCCGGAAAAATCCCGGATAAACAATTGCCATCAAATGATCTAAAATTGCAATAATTTCATTTTTGTCCGGCTGATTATAAATATCATTTTTGTCGATCGCACGTTTCTTTTTATAATCATCCAGGATATCTGTCAATATTCCATCTACTTCACGTTCAATTATATTTTTCATGATAACCTCCATCTTCTCCAGGTTTTAGCTGCACAATAATAATCGCAGCAAACATAAACATACATCCGATCAGCTCCCTTTTTGTCAGTGCCTGATGTAAAATGAACCATCCGGCCAATACTGAAATCACAGACTCTAAACTCATAATCAATGATGCAACCGTCGGATTTAATCCTTTCTGTGCAACAATCTGTAAAGTATAAGCTACGCCGTTGGAAAGAATACCCGCATATAAAATCGGCATCCATGCCGCCGCAAGCTGTGCAAAATGCGGATGTTCAAACAACAGCATCGGCACACAGGAACAGATTCCACAAACCAGAAACTGCAGACTTGCCAGTTTCACACAATCTACTTTCGGTGCAAAATGATCCACTGACAGAATCTGCAAAGAAAATGCCAGTGCACATAAAATGGTAAAAATATCGCCTTTTCCAATCGAAAGATTTCCGTCTGTCATACAAAGCAGATACAGTCCACACACCGCCAGTATCACGGAAATCACTTTTTGTCTATCAATTCCCTTGTGAAAAAAAATCCCCAAAACCGGTACCAGCACGATATACATGGCTGTGACAAATCCTGACTTGCCGACCGTACTGTACTGTAGACCAATCTGTTGCAAATTGGTGGCAATACAAAGAAATACGCCACAAACAATTCCTCCCCGCAGCAAATTTTTCTTTTCCTGCTTATCCACTGCAGTCCCCTTCTTTTGTTCTGCCTTTACACCATTTTCTTTTTTCGTCCGAAACCAGATGACCGGAAGAAGTACCACCGCACCAATCAGCGAACGGGAGGCTGTGAACGTAAACGGGCCTACATAATCCATTCCGACACTCTGCGCTACAAATGCCACACCCCAGATAAATGCCGTCAAAAGCAGCAACAGGGAATGTCTTAATTGTGTACTCATAAAATCAAATCCTCTCTCTACTGTCTACGACTGCTGCTCCGTCGAACATCGCTTCCAGATCCTATAAGTCGCATAGGATATCATAGCCGCAAGGATTCCGATTAATAATTCCATAACAATATCATCCAGGAAATTTCCTGCAAGTACTGTTACAAAGTCTACCATGAAATGAATCTCAAATGCCAACGCAATAAGCCATTTCTTTCCGTAGCGGATTGCTGTATACATAAGCATGGATAATGCAATCTGAATTGCAATGGCAAAAATACGTTCCACACCTGCCAGATAAAATTCGTATGGTGCTGTCGTCCACAATGCTTTGATACTGTCAAGTGCTGTACTCTGTGTTTTTGCATCCAAAGCCTTCAGTGTTGTCTCAATGGAACCATTATTGATCATAACAGAAGTTGTAAGATTATTGATACATGTAATACCAACCAAAAGAATCGATTCTGCTCCACCATGTCCGATTCCATACATAAACGCATTGGCATCATTCAACCGTACTTTCTGTCTCTTTGAAAATATATTCATTGCAATAAGTCGGCCGGTCTCTTCAAACACGGCTGCTGCAAGTCCTGCATACAATGCATAAAGAAATACATTTCCTTTCAGAACATCTCCGGCAACGCTCAACACCACAGCATGACAGGACTGTTCTAAGAACAATGCTGCCAGCACAAATACTGCTGCACCAATAAAAAAGAAATTAATCTGTGCTTTTTCCTTTTTTCGTACAAAAAGCATCAAAAATACGGGTAATCCAATCGCAATGATCATCGAAATGATCATTCCAATGATACTCACAACGGATACATGACCTAAATTCATTTTGTCTTCCTTTCTTTTGTATCTGCCTCACACATGTTTTCAACAGGCAAATGCTATAAGCCTCATTATAACTGATTCCAAAAATTCATTCAAGACCAAGCACACTTCCAGCCGACGTTTCGGCTGATGTTTCAAACCTTCGCACACATTCACATAAATAAAATGAGATTCGCACTCCCTCTGCCTCAAGAGAAATACGAATCTCATCTTCCGCTTTTTATATACCTGCTAACGAATTAGTAATAACTATTGCTTATGCCAGACAAAAAGCCAACACCACCGACTGCCATAACAATCGCAACTAAAACAACTGCAATAATTAATACACAGAAATAAGATCTTGCAAAGTTCTTTAAGTTCTGATTCTTGGTTCCTCCGAAAGAGAATACCAGTAACAGAATCAGACCGACACATGGAATCGCAAACAGAATCTGATATCCAAAATATCCCCACATGCTGATTGGACGATATTCTTCCGGAATCATGCTCTCATTAAATCCCACATTGTTGTTCGGATATGGCTGATTCTGGTTTCCATATGTTCCGGTTCCCTGCTGGTTATATGCGTAAGAACCATTATTGAATGCAGCATTGTTGTCTGCTCCCGCTAATGGTGCACCACAGTTTTTGCAGTTTGTTTCACCATTGTTGTTTTCTGTTCCACAATTTGTACAAAACATTTCATTTCCTCCTCAGTAAATTCGTTTATAAACTCCTTTTATAGTATATCACAGATGTAAAAGCCATGTCACGATATTTTTTGCCTGATAACACATCGGAGGTTTTCCCGGAAAGCATATCTTCATACGATAAATATAATAAATAACGGTAATCATTGCAATCACGATAAAGACCGGCTCCCAGCAGACTTTATTTTTTCCAATAATATAGCGCATAACACAGAACCAGATGAGTGCCGGCAGCCACAAAAAAGCGGTAATATTATATACTGCTGCCATCTTCCAATGCCCGGTAAGTATCGCACATACCCCTCTGGTCAGTCCGCATGCCGGACAGGGAAAACCACTGAATACCACAAACGGACAAATCGTGCCATATACAATCTGTGTCACACAGCCATACACGAGCAGCACAAGCAATGCCCATCTCCAAAGATAGAGATCTTCTGTTATTCTCTTACATATCCTCTGCAATCTTTCCATGCTTTTCGTAGTTCGTCATCTTGGAAATATGATTTTCCTCATCCACAAAAACAACTTTCGGTTTGTGCTGTTTTGCTTCCTCCGGTGTCATCTGCGCATAGCACATGAGGATCACATGATCCCCCACGGCCACCTGTCTTGCCGCTGCACCATTCAGGCAGATCATGCCGGAACCTGGTTCACCTGCAATCGTGTAGGTTTCAAACCGGTTTCCATTCTCCACATCCACAATCTGGACAAGTTCGTATTCCATAATTCCCGCAGCTTCAAGCAGCTCAGTATCCACCGTAATACTTCCCACATAATTTAAATCTGCCTGCTTGACTACTGCACGATGAATTTTACCTTTCAACATTGTATATGTCATATGCTAAGCCTCCACGATAAAGTTGTCAATGAGTCTCGTTTTTCCAATATAAACAGCGATTGCAACAAGAACGGACTTTCCAATAGTTTCCGTTGGTGTGATTGTGTCAAAATCAACGACTTCCACATAATCAATTTTTGCCAGAGGTTCTTTTTCGATTTCCTCTGTAATCACTTTCTTCACAGCTTCCGCACTCTTTTCGCCCTTTGCAACAAGTTCTTTTCCAAGCTTCAGACTGCGACTCAGTACCAGTGCTGCCTTGCGTTCTTCTGCATTCAGATATGTATTTCTGGAACTTTTTGCAAGACCGTCCTCTTCGCGGATAATTGGGCATCCGATGATCTGTACATCCACATTCAGGTCCGTAACCATGCGCTTGATGACTGCAAGCTGCTGTGCGTCCTTCTGTCCAAAATATGCACGGTCCGGTGTCACGATATGGAATAACTTCAATACGACTGTCTGCACACCACGGAAATGTGTCGGTCTGGTTTTTCCACAAAGTTCGGTTGTCAGTCCATTCATATCCACATAAGAGCAAAACTGTGGTGTGTACATCTCTTCCGGTTCCGGATGAAAGATCACATCCACGCCTGCTGCCTCACAAAGCTTTGCATCCTTGTCAAGATCTCTCGGGTAACTTGCCAGATCTTCCTTCGGTCCGAACTGCATTGGGTTTACGAAAATGCTTACAACCACACGGTCATTTTCTTTTCTGGCGGCATCGATCAGGCTCTTATGGCCCTCATGCAGATATCCCATCGTCGGTACAAATCCAACGGTAAGGCCCTGTGCTTTCCATGCTTTTACTGTCTCTCTTACTTTTGCGATTTCTCCATATATTTTCATTAATTTTTCTCCTTTCGAACATCAGCCATTCAGGGCTGACGCTGCATGTCAGGTGTTCATAGAATGCCTGACACATTTAATATAATTTATCCAGAATTGTCTCATCCATTTTAAAGGTGTGCTCCGGTGCCGGGAACGTTCCATCTGCCACTTCTTTTCGATAAGCCGCAAATGCTTCTTTCATCTGTGTGCCGACCTGCGCATACTGTTTTGCAAACTTCGGCACCATGTCGGAATACATGCCAAGCATATCCTGATAAACAAGTACCTGTCCGTCACAGCCTGCACCCGCGCCGATACCGATGGTCGGTATATTGATTGACTTTGTAATTTTCTCTGCCAATGCCTGTGGTACACATTCCAATACAACAGCGAAAGCTCCTGCCTCTTCGACCGCACGCGCCTCATCCAAAAGTCTCTGTGCTGCTTCCTCACCTTTTCCCTGTACCTTAAATCCGCCGAACGCATTTACGGACTGCGGTGTCAGTCCCAGATGCGCACAAACCGGAATAGATGCCTTGACAATCGCACGAATATGGTCACAGACTTCCATACCACCTTCTAATTTGACTGCCTGGGCACGTCCTTCTTTTACCAGACGGCCAGCATTGACTACGGCATCATAAACCGATGTCTGATAAGACATAAATGGCATATCTGTGATCAGAAGTGTATTTTTGATTCCTCTGGCAACTGCTGCACTGTGATGAATCATATCTTCCATTGTCACAGAAAGTGTGTCCTCATATCCAAGCATAACCATGCCAAGTGAATCCCCTACAAGGATTGCATTGACTCCAGCCTCATCGATCAGTTTTGCTGTGGAATAATCATATGCGGTAAGCATGGTAAGTTTCTCACCTTTCTGCTTTGCATCCCGAAATGTAACTGCTGTGTTTTTCATAATTTTATAAGCCTCCTTCGCCTGCTTTTTCATCTTCTTCGTTTTTGCATCCGATTGATTGGAACAACGCCCGCATTTTTCCATAATCTACCCCGGGATTTTTCTTCTCTGCGATTGCCACAAGCTTTGTCCCAAGAATACGGTACATCTGTGCATCTTCCTCTCCCAGACACGCAAGATGTTTTTCCACCGTGCCAAGATCGCATCGCTCGATTGGTCCGGTCAAGGCATCCACACATCCGTTTTCGATCACATTGTTTACGTTCTGCCGTACCAGCGTCGCTGTCGCCGCAATGGCTTCCTCTCTGGAAAATCCACATTGTTCAAGCAACGCATATCCGCAATTCAATACTGCAACAACCTGATTGCTCAAAATGCTCGCGGCTGCATGATAACGGGGCTTATCCTCCGCACGAATGCTGCATACCCGGTTTCCGAATCCTTCAAACATTGCCGACACGACCTGTATCGCCGAAGAATCCCCTTCCACGGTAAAAAACGCTTTTTCCAATTGTTCATAAGATGAAAATCTGTTACTGAACGGTAACATTGGATGAATAGACAGACACGCTGCATGCGTATCTTCAATTCCAGAAAATGAATCTGATGATAATGCGCCACTACAATGACATATTATCTTCTGCGCAAGAGGCAGATGTCTGATTTGTTTCCACACGCTTAAGATGATTCCATCCGGTGTCGTGATAAATATCAGTTTGCTGGCCGATACAAGTTCCGCCAGCATATCATAACGCTCTGTCCCTGTGAATTGTGCGGCTTCTTCTGCCGCTCGATCATTCGTATCATAATATCCGAGAACGTCTGCACCATGTCCCACAAGATACTTTCCCATGGAACAGCCCACACGCCCCGCGCCTATGATTCCTATTTGCATGCTACCACCTTCTTTACTATGTAATACCTTACGGCTCTTCCGTCAGACCTCCTTAGAGTGTCTGCGAAAAATCACATCCAAAGTGACAACATTGTTCATCCGATACAGTTTCTGTCTGGCTGATGCCACAAAGATTTGCGTGCAACGCCCAGAATACCGTTCGGATGAAACTATACCATAATATGATTCTTTTTACAATTTATGTATTTGTACAAGTACAATTTTTTAATATTGCTGTATGGAAAGTACCTTTGCGAACAGGTTTTCATCCCCAATTACCACAATGCACAATCGTTCCCTTGTACGTGAAACACTTTGAAACAGCAAACGGTAATAACTGTAATCGGGATTCGGATGTGCATTCCCCTGTAACACCCCATCCTCATTATATCTGAAGTGACTAGTCAAAGTAATTATGACATTGTCAAACTCCATTCCTGCTGCCTCTAACACATTGATGTCCCCCGGACAATCCGCGAGGGTTTCATCATATTCAATAAATGTATAGCCCCGTTCCTTTTGATAAAAGCGGATGATTCTTTCTGCCTCTAATGTATTTGCTGCATAGAGAACATCCACATTTTCATAAGTAAAACGCTCCCCCTGCTGACGGTTCTTAAGATCGAGCAATGTCTGGATAAAAGAATTCATTTCCTGGTTGCTGCGAATGCGTCCGGACAGTTTCAGTTCCTGAAAACCGGGCAGATCTGCCAGCTGTGCAGGGATATTCCGCCGCTGCTCTGTTTTGGATAAGATTTGAAAATAATCATAGGAAAAAACACATACTCTCCCCGCTATCTCTGCATTTTTGCGGATAAAATCCAATGCTTTTTCCGGCATGCGCTGTGCCTCATCGATGAGTAAAAAAGCATATGTACTTACATCGCATGCCAAAAGTTCCGACACACTGATGATGTCCACATTCTGCATCATGCTGTCAAGAAGCTTATGCCCTTCGCTGAGCATCCCACAATGAATCAGGCATACCCTGCCAGTCTGTGCCATCTCCTTGGCAAGATCATATATCAACAGTGTCTTTCCCGTTCCCGCAATACCAGTGATTCCCCAGAATTGTCCTCTGTCCGCATCCTCTTTCTGTGGATTCTGCAGCGGATTTCTACCCATCTCATCACAGATGGTTTTCTTTATCATCTCCTGCTGCTGCGTCAGGAAATATCGGTTTTCCAGAAATTCCTCCGGCATATTCAGCGGAGAGATCAGATAATTCTTTGCCTGCAGAAGCTGATCCAGATTGCCATCCTCATAAATCTGAAAACTTTTTATTGCCACCGTCAGATCCGCAAAAGATGTCTCACACAAAGATTCTTCTTTGAGCGTATAGAGTTTCCCTGTCTCCTCCACATATGTATACAGTTCCAGTTGCGATGCCAGCGTTCCAAGATAATAGCGGTTCTTTTGAAGCTGCCGCTCGATTTTCTCCTCGGAAACCGCCAGACTTTTCAGTTCAATATTTAATACTTTGCGGTTCACACATACTTTTAAAAGATCAAATTCTTTTCCGATCTGCCGGATCGTATACGAATAAAAAAAGCCATCCATCTCCGGAATCGTCACGCCCTGCTGCCATAAAATATCTACCAGATGCCGCAGACTTTGAAATTCGTGTTCCTTAACCGGTACCCGCTCATGCCTTGCAGACAAAATATTTTCAAATGGCGTGTATATATTTTTATTCTGATTTCTTGTGAGCAGATATAAATTTACTGGCCGCATGTTTTGTCATCCTCTATTTTGCCCTCTATTCCGGCAGATATTTCTGATACAGTTCCACATGATCGTAAATACATCTCCAGCTGCTTGTCGATCCCGCAGTTACACAGATATATTCTTTTCCATTCTTGTCCGCTGCAAGGCTTGCCGCGCAACTTCCCGACTGCGCTACAAATCCTGTCTTTGCACATAATACTTCCCCATGTGTATCTTTATCTTCGATACGGCGCAGGAACCAGTTCGATACGGTAAGACCATCCTTATGCTGCTTTGTTTTACTCGTTGTATAAGTATGGGTTGACATTACTTCCCGAACCCATTCATTATCTGTTGCGGCTTTGATGATCATTGCCATATCGTACGGTGTGCTATAATGATCCTCGTCATACAATCCCACACAGTTTGTGAAATGGGTGGTCTCTGACAGTCCCATCTCTTCCAGCTTTTCGTTCATCATATCCACGAACTTTTCGTGTGATCCTGCAACATATGTCGCAAGCGCCACTGCCGAATCTGCACCGGAAGGTAAAATCGTTCCATAAAACAGATCCCTTACCGTAACTTTTTCCCCGACCTCATATCCGGTATTACTGCAATCGTTACGATAACTGTAATCGGTAATATCAATGGTAATTTCTACTTTGTCATCCAGCTGCTCCGGTGTAATATGCTCTGCTGCCACCAAAACAGTCAGAATCTTCGTCATGGAAGCCGGAACTATACGCTTGTGTGCGCCCTTTGATGCAAGAATATCCCCGGACTCCACATCAATCAGAATTCCTCTGCTGCTTACCACACTTTCCGGAAACTTTTCTGTTTTGTCAGTTTTGTGTGCCTCATAGCTCCATGGTTCCTCCGTCTGCGTCTCCTGTGTTGCCGTATCCGTCTGCATTTCTGTCTGCTGTGATACCGCATTTGCAGAGATATCTTTCGGATCCTTTTTATTAGTATTCTTTACAAGCAGCACGATCAACACGACAAGCAGAACTGCAAGACCTGCTCCCAATAAAATGTAGCGCTGACGTTTTATACTGCGCTGTTTTTCCAACCGCATCTTCTGCGCTCTCTCTTTTCTCATCTGATGGCGCTGTGCTTCCCGTTCGTTCTCCTCCTCGGAAGCATCGTATACCTCAATATCATCTCTCTCATCAAGCATTCTTTTTCCCTCTTAGTTCCCCTCTGTTTTTTTGTTACGCCTTACATTTTTAATTGCAAGATATGCCATACCAATTCCTATAAAAATGATAACCAGCACCGCAATCATATAAGCCACACCAATTCCAAGCGTTTCTTTTCCTATCTGGCTCAAATCAAAGCCAAACCATCCTGTTTTCGCACCAAAATTCAAAAAATTGTACGGTGCATACATCGTTCCGTTCCACCGTACTCCCATATATGCCAAAGCTACGATTCCACCCACATAGCACAACGGCGGTACAATGGAAAACAATATATGCAGTTTTCCGGATCTGTACGGATAATCAAACAGGCAGAAATCGAGTATTGCCAAAACCGGGCACACAAAATGCACACACAGGCTTCCCCATCCGTTTCCCATATATGCACCAATAAAGCCGCGCGGATCTGTCGGAGCAAGCACCAGCAGATAGATCAAAAACGTAAGGGTAATACTGATTGTTGCCATAAACTTTACAATATACCAGCCGTTTGCAATTGGCGGACATTTTCCGTCTTTTCGGATGTTTTTCCAGTTAAAGCCTGCAAATATGAGCAGAACAATATCTATAAATATATTTGACAAATTGGTAAAATATGTGAAGAACATCCACCCTGAAAATGAGCGACACATTCCATACACAGAAGCTGCTACTGCAATTATTTTCATAATAAGTGCTACATGCTCCTCTTTTGAGCGATAACTTTCCACTGTTAACAATTCATCTTTATACATGTCGCCATGTCCTTCTTTCTTTTAAAATTCACAATTTCTTTATCATTTTACAGTTCCATGATATTGTGTATGATATGGATAGTCAACTGTTTTCATTAAATATACAGTAAAAAAGCCCCCTTTTTTCAGGGAGCTTTTATTCCATATTTTACTTTCCAATTACTTTCTTAATTGCTCCGAGAAGTTCATCGTAAGTCTCATATGCCGGAATATCCGGATATTCAGCTTTAATCTCATCCGTACTCTTAAATAAAAATCCCGCCTTACTTGCCTGAATCATACCAAGATCATTATGGCTGTCACCGCTGGCGATCGTATCATATCCGATTGACTGTAATGCTTTTACGGTTGTGTATTTTGACTTCTCGCAACGCATCTTAAATCCTGTAATCTCACCATTGTCTGCAACTTCAAGAGAATTACAGAAAATAGTTGGATAACCAAGTTTCTTCATAAGTGGTCCTGCAAACTGTGAAAATGTATCACTGATAATAATCACCTGTGTCATCGCACGAAGCTCGTCTAAAAATTCCTTTGCGCCAGGAATTGGATCAATTTTAGCGATTGTATCCTGAATCTCCTTTAATCCAAGACCATGCTCCTTCAAAATACCGATGCGGTAATTCATCAGCTTATCATAATCCGGCTCGTCTCTTGTAGTGCGCTTCAGTTCCGGGATGCCGGTCTCTTCTGCAAACGCAATCCAAATCTCAGGTACCAGTACACCTTCCAAATCTAAACAAACAATCTCCATTTTGTCCTCCGTTCTCACTCTGCTCATACTTATTCACCAAAATAAGTACCACATAAATTGCTTCTATTCAACAGGAATAATTATAAACGAATTTCAATTATCTGTCTATCTATTATTTCCACTTAAATGTAACCATTCCGTACACATAAATGAACAAAATCACCGCGGGAACAAAATACCGAAACACCGGTTTCATCCACGCCTGAACTTTCCAGCCTTTTCCGGCATTTGCTTCTTTTATAAAATTGTCCCAGCCCCAGCCAAACCGATTACAGCAGAACAGTGCCAACGCCAGTGATCCCAAAGGCAAAACATTCGTAGATACGATAAAGTCCCAGAAATCCAACCACGTGGTTCCTTCCGAAAACGGCTGAAAATGCACTACACTATATCCCAATGCCGTCGTCAGTGCAATCAAAAGCGAACCAATCCCACACACCAGACATCCGACAGGACGCGACCATCCGGTAAGTTCCCGAATCATCGCCAGAATATTTTCACATACGCCAAGTACCGTAGACAGCGCTGCAAACACCATAAACAGGAAAAACAGCGCACCCCACCATCTTCCGCCATTCATATGGTTAAACACGCTCGCCATCGTGTCAAACAACAGACTCGGTCCGGCATTCACTTCCAGACCATAGGTATAACATGCCGGAAACATGATAATTCCTGCAACAATTGCCACAAATGTATCCAGCACAATAATGTTGGCAGATTCTCCAAGCAGTGACCGCTCCTTATCAATATAGCTTCCGAAAATCGCCATGCCACCCATACCTACCGACAAGGTGAAGAACGCCTGATTCATCGCACCCACAACCACAGAACCTGTGATTTTCGAAAAATCCGGAATCAGATAAAAGGACAGCCCCTCTTTTGCTCCCTGTAATGTCAGACTATGGATTGCCAACACAAGCATCAATACGATCAACGCCGACATCATGTATTTTGTGACACGTTCCAAGCCTCCCTGCAGATTAAAGCTCAAAATCACAAACGCAATAATCACCGTAACAAGTAAATAGGTAACATTGACGGATGGATCTGCAATCATTTTTTCAAATCCAAAATTCTGATTCTGTCCGGTCAGAAACTTCACAAAATAATAAATGATCCAACCGGAAACAACCGAATAAAATGCGATCAACGCAATATTTCCAATCAGACATACAATGCCAAGCGGCCGCCATTTCTTTCCGTTCACTGACAGTTTCTGGTACATATACAGAGGACTTGTCTGCGCCGCACGTCCGACGGACAGTTCCATCACCATTGCCGGAAGTCCAAGAACCAACAGACAGATGATGTAGATCAGCATAAAACTTCCGCCCCCGTTCTGTCCACACGCCCACGGAAACTTCCATACATTTCCGCAGCCGATCGCACAGCCCGCGGAAAGCATAATAAACCCTAACCGGCTTCCCAGCCGTTCTCTTTTTTCCATAATCGTAAAATACCTTTCCCTCAAATATACATATCATATATCATACTTTAGATTACGGACATAAGCAACCGGTAAATAAAAAGAGAGGGAATCTTTTCCCTCTCTTCAATGCTCTGAATCATGATCTGTGTTTCAATATATGATATTTTACACATGGATAAGCATCTTTCGCCTTAATTTCGTGAGCATGCAAGGTTTTGAGTTCAGGGAATTTATCACCTGCCTGTTTAAGTTTTCTTTTCATTATATTATGTAAAGATTTCGCATTCATCGTATCTATACAAGATATTACAAAATATCTTCCATCTGCGCCTAAATTACCTGATTCATCAAATATAAGACATCGTTCATTACTATACATATATTTAGTCCCATTCTTTTGTAAATTTATGAATATATTATAATACTTCACTATATTTATAGCAATATTCAAAATGAGCTCTGTTTCTCCCCAATTGTAACCCAAAGCAAAAAAAAGAGATGCAAATCACATCTCTTTTTATAGGTATTCCATACTACTATAGATTTTTGTTTTTAGTCATTAACCTCATAAGCTCCGGCAACATTAATTGTACCACTGTCATTGACATTCCACGCATAGATCTTATAGTATCCTGTTTTTGTCAATTCAAACGTATGCGAAAAACTTCCTTTTGCCGAAACATAACGGCGTTTTCCATCCGGCTCAATAATTCCGACTTTCAGATACTTTGTAGCAGGTGATGTTATCCCTGTAACGGTAATCGACTGTGAAGAAGTTGCGCGAAATGAAGGAGAATTTATTTCTTTGTCCGCGTCAACACTCCAGTTAAATGTTTTCAATCCACTCTTCGCTGAAAGAACTTCCACATCTCCCACGGATACATCGACAGTTTTGGCACCGCTAGTCTCCGTCATCTCGATCAGTTCTGTAGCCTCTTCCACATCCAGTTCCTGTGCAGCAGTATCCTGCATCTCCTCCACAGTTACATCTTCCCACTGTTCATTCGCACTGATACTGGCTGCCGATACCGCACACACACCACCTCCACTGAGCAATGTAATACATGCCACCAGCATTCCTGCCACAAGTCTTGACTTATTTTTCTTCTTATAACACTTCATAACATGTCTCATCCTTTCCTGTAATTCACTTTCACTCTCTAACAACTGTACGCTTAAAAACTGTGCATCAATGCTTTTCTCTGCCATATTCAGTATGACATCGTAATACTTCTTCAGTTTATGTTCACGACAGCATACTTCATAATCACAAGCATACTCACTCCATTTGCGCATCTGCCGGTTAAGCCACCACGCAAACGGATTCATAAAATGAATGATACACAGGAGCATTGTAAGATTTCGAAACAATATATCATGATGTTTAACATGTGTCAGTTCATGTCTGAAAACCACATCCCGCTCTTCAACGGAATATTTTTCCACGGGAAGAACTACAATCGGATGAAGTATCCCGGTAACTCTTGGAATCTCAATCTGATAACTCTGTCTCACACGGACTCATCTGGCATATCTTCCTTCCACCGCACATCTCTGTGCGAACTGCTGTTCCACTTCCTTTGAACAGAACGTTGCATGCTTCATCATCCTTGTGATCTTGATTCTTTGCACAATATACTGTGCCATTCCAATCGCAGCTCCGATACTCCATGCAGCACAGAACACGGTCGCTGTCTGTAGAATCGCAGGTGTTATGAATAAATTCGGACTAAACGAACGATGCATGTCTCCACGCGTCATAGCCCGAAGTAACAACACTCCATACGTAATCGGAACCACCCAGAAAAGAATCGCTACTTTTAACAGTATATATGTTATATGCAAGAAACCTGCTTTCTCCAGTAATCTGCCAATGGCAAACCAGACGACAGATACGATTGCTCCGGACAAAGATGTCCAGAGAATCAGATACATCAGATTAATCGTCCATGTCATCCAGTAACTGTCTCATTTTCTGTATCTCATCTTTTGAGATATCACGGGAATTACAGATGGCTGCCATTGCATCCTCTGGTCTTCCGCCGAACCAAAAGTCCGTCTCATCCTTCATAAGCTTCTCTTTGTATGTCTTCTCATCCTTTAACGCATGAACATAAGAATGCTTTCCGACACGATAAGTACTGATAAAGCCCTTCTCTGCCATCTTTCCTAAAAATGTAACAACTGTTGTTCTGGCATAATCTCTGCCATACTGCTCACGCAGATCTACAATCAGCTGCTGAAGAGCGATATCATCTACCGCATCCCAGATAACTTTCATAATAACTGTTTCGCACGCGCTTAAATCTTTAATTAAACTTTTCTTTCTTGCCATGACTTTCTCCTTGTACACTTGTCGACACGATTATCGTATTCGACGTAGTTTGATAACTCAATAGTTTTTTGTTGATTTTTGTAAATTGATACTCATTGTCCTCGAATCATTTTATTCTGTATACCCTCTGTCTCATAGTTTATCTCCAAGTTCTATATAATAAACAGAAATAAAGGAGATAAATGATTATGCAGCACAAAAAGTCAAGCGAAATCATTCGGGAAAATTTAACCTATATGCTAAATCAGGAAGGTACACCTTCTATGCGAAATCTCAGTACCAGTATTGGTACTTCAGACAGTTACATTCAAAAAATTCTCAATAAAAAGACATCACCATCTCTGGATAAAATTGATTCCATCAGTGAGTTCTTTGATATTGAGAGCTGGGAAATGTTCTATAACTTCCGCAAAGACCGGCCGGAAATGCTGACCATCATGCAGCAGCTAAATAACCTTTCTCCAGCATTACTTCCAACTGTAAAAGCATATCTGGATTTCCTTTTAACACAACAGGATGAACTATTATCTACAAAAAAATAAGCAGTTGTCAAGGGATTTCTTACAATTCCCAGACATCTGCTTGTATTTCCTGTCGCACATCGCGATTACACTTTCACGCCTGCCTTTGGTACATCATTGAGCGTCTTTTGAATCAACTTATCCAAACGTCTTCCCATCTTTGCATATTTCTCTATGCGTTGGGTCATCTCTTCTGGTATTTTCTCACTTTTCTTATAAGAAATACGATTGTCCATTTCTGCCCATGCATCCATAATCAGTGTCCGAAGCTGTAATTCCACACGCACATATTCGTTCTCCACCGGAACATCCATAATAATATGATAACTCTCATAACCGTTTTTCTTCGGCTTCCGGATATAATCCTTTGCCTTGATAATCTGAAAACGCGAGTCCTTACCAATTTGGTGTGCAATCCAGTATATTTCTTTTACACTGTAACAAATGCAACGTACCCCTGAAATATCATTCAATACCTCAGTTGCAGTCTTAAAGTCAACAGGCCGGCCTTTACGCTGTAATTTGCCACAGATGCTCTCTGGCGTCTTCATACGGCTTTCTACAAAACGTGTAAACCCATATCCGGTCTTTGCAATATAAAATCCATTCAGTTCCCGTAACGTGCGTATCACAAGATTCCTTGCCTTCGCATGCTTTTTTTGAAATTCTTCATTCTCCCAGGAACTGCGTAACTGTTCAATTTTTTGATTCATATCTGTCTCTTTTTCCATACTTCCTTCACCTTCTACAATTGATTATATATGTCTGCATATACATCCGATATTACTCTTCAGCATTATAAAGAAATTATGTAAAGACGATATGTTATTTTTTGTAAATAATATGTAATATTATGCATCTGATTTGTTTGATGTATTTTTTTATTGTTTGCCTGCTCCCTGCAAGCTACTTGTCAGCATGCATCAGTTCCGGTAACATGC
>ENA-UOJO01001182-UOJO01001182.1-human-gut-metagenome-genome-assembly--contig:-P57-NODE-1182-length-34665-cov-7.235394_pt1 | contig 34665 bp, 30 predicted proteins | sample MGYA00242351_ERZ723898 | MGnify/ENA metagenome assembly ERZ723898 | reverse complement strand
CAATACGCATTAACTCAAACAATTAACGTGGGCGCATCATCCGCCTATACCTATTAATTATTTATCCTTATGTCCCTTATGTCTCTCTGTTTCTCGCCCTCCGTGCTGACCCTATCCATCCGCCATCAATTAATATTTTCACTTTTTAAGTCAAAGTTTGAAAAATTTTGCTTACTTTTGGCGGATATTAGGCAAAATTGAAAAAGTCTATTCTAAAAACATATAAACTAATCATTCACACAATGAAAAAACTAATCACAGCAATGCTGGCCATCGCCGCCATCGCGCCGCTTTCGGCCCAGCAGCTGCCAAACAACGGCTTCGAGGAGGACTGGGTGGACATGGTGCCGTGGACGAGCACGGGGAACACCGTCGTAAGCGGACAGACACCCACAGGCTGGAAAACTTCAAACACAATCGGCACTAAAATAGGTTCGTCATATTTAGGACAATTTAGCCTGTCGGACAAGGTAGCCGGTTACAATTCAGATGGAGCCGTCAAAGTTAAGAATCAAAAATACACCAGTCAGTATATCCCCGGATATTTCACACTCGGAACGCCTTGGTCGACTTCTGTAATGACAAGTAAAAAGGATGGTGGCACTTTTGACGGCATAGAGTTCAGCCATACGCCAGATGCCATATCTTTCTACTATAAGGCTGAAATAAATGACGGTTCTGTCGTGGCTTATTCCTGGAGTGGCACATATGAACAGGCCGACGTGCCCGGTAATATTGTGGCCTTTGGAAATCCCACAAAGAAAAATATGCAGAATCGTGATCGCCATATTCTCAAAGAGGTATATCCTGAGTTATATACTTCTTCAAATTTAGGAGGAGCTTTTACCGATAACGGCACCTTGGTTGCATACGGCAAGAAACGTACACCTGTAGCTTCTGAATGGACGTCTTTTACGTTGGATTTGACATATCACTCAAAGGCCACTGCTCCCGAAAAGATAAATGTGATATTCTCAACTGGTGACTATTTCACTGAACCTCAGGCTGCCGATGAAAATAACACTATGACCGTCGACGACGTGAAGCTGCTGTACTATTCCCGTCTGAAAACGCTGTCGGTCAACGGCACCGAAGTTACTCTTACTGATGACACTTATAACTATGACCTCAGCGAGAGCGTATACATGCCCAATAGCGAAGAAGAACTCAGCTATACACTGCTCGGCGAATCCCCTGCAAAGACTGTCAGTGTCGCTCTTGATGCCGAAAACAACACGGCTACCATCACCGTAAAGAACACCAACGAAGGCGCCACTGACGTTGATGACAAGGCCGAGCATGTTTACACAATCAAATTCAAGGCTCCGCGCGTGTTCACCGGCATTGAGTATCCCGGTCAGATCACAAAGCTCACCATGGATATGGGTTTTGGCCCATCTGACCTCATTGAGCAGCCGACAGAAGCCAGCATATGGATGACGCGGAAAGGCATGAAGAGAATCGTCGATGTGCTTCTCCCCGATCTTACGCTTCCCGGCCTTGGCAACCTCGGCGACATACTCGTTGAAGATGTTACTCGTACCTATAATAATAACAATGGCAGCCCGATATATGACTATATCGGCCATGTGGATGACCTTTCCCTCCTTGAGGGTAACATCCATGCCGTAGTTGACCTTGAAGGCACCAGCGATGTCGATGGCAATGTAAGCTTCAAGATCCACGTAAAGTGGATTGCCAATTACGAAGATCTGCATCCGCAGGCAATTGTAGCCCGCGAGCCAGTCGAACCGGTGTACTACCCCATCGAGGTTGAATTCAACGGCAAGACCCTTACGCCTGAAGTACCCACCGGCATCAATGACGTGACCGTGGACGGCGCCGACGCTCCTGTGGAATATTTCGACCTCCAGGGCATACGCGTAAGCAACCCGCAGGCCGGCCAGATGGTGATACGCCGTCAGGGCACCAACGTGGAGAAGATACTCGTGAAGTAATCCCGCTTCCGCAGCCATAATCATAAGCGACAAAAGATGCACATCTTTTGCCGCTTATGATTTTTTTGTAGTAACTTTGCATCTCAATAGAGAATATGGCCGGAGGCCATGGATTTTGTTAACCGCGGGCGCTTGTCGCCCGTGGTTGGAAGACCCGCCCGTAGATTCAGCCCCGGAGGTGGCTGAACCTGCTCCCGGCCATGCATAGACACATGTGCAGCCCCTCCGGGACTGAATCCATGGTTGGGGTCTGTACCCCGGGCGACAAGCGCCCGGGGCTAACAAAATAAATGGCCTCCGGCCATACAATTATTATCGTAATCTATCGCAGTAACAACAATATGAAAACAGGACGATTCAACAGGCTGCGGATAGCCCGCGAGGTGGACTTCGGCGTATATCTGGACTGCGGCGACGGCACGGAGATACTGCTGCCGGCCAAGGCGGTGCCGGAGGGCAGCCGCATAGGCGACGAGGTGGACGCTTTCGTCTACCGCGACTCGGAAGACCGGCTCATAGCCACCACCGAGGTGCCCTACGCGCAGGTGGGCGAGTTCGCGTTCCTGCACGTGAGCCAGGTCAACGCCACGGGCGCGTGGCTGGACTGGGGCCTGCCCGGCAAGGACCTGCTGGTGCCCTACTCCGAGCAGAAATCGCGCATGCGCCAGGGCGGCGACTATCTTGTGTACGTCTACCTGGACGACGCTTCCGGCCGCATAGTGGCCTCCGCCAAGACCGAGCGCTTTCTCGGCAACGTGCTGCCCGACTACCGCCCCGGGCAGGAAGTGCAGTGCCTCGTCACGGGCGAGACGCCCATAGGCTACACCGTCATCGTGGAGAACACCCACGCCGGTATGCTCTACCGCAACGAGACGTTCCGCACGCCCGAGGCGGGAGAGACGCTGACGGCCCATGTGGTGCGGGTGCGCCCGGACGGAAAGATCGACGTGCGCCTCGGCGGCCGCGAACGCGAACGCGTGGACGGTCTGGCCGACTCTATACTGACGACGCTGCGCGCCGCAGGCGGACGCCTCGCGCTGGGCGACAAGTCGGACCCGGAGGAGATACGCGCGCTGTTCAGCTGCAGCAAGAAGGATTTCAAGAAAGCCCTGGGCTCGCTCTACAAGGCGCGCCTCATCACGATAGGGCCGGACGAGATAAAATTGGCATAAAATGTATTTCAGTTTTGAATTGTCGCCCCTGCTGTGGGCTCTGACCGGCGCGGCTCTTGCCGCCGCCTGCGTGGCCTGCGGCTATGTGTGGGTGCAGGCGCGGCGCCTGGGACGCGCCCGGCGTGAATCTCCGGCCGAGCCTGAACAGCTGATGCCTGCGAGCGTCATCGTGTACTCGCAGGACGAGGCCGAGGCGCTGGAGACGCTGCTGCGCAGCATCATGGCGCAGGACTATCCCGCGCCGATGGAGATAATAGTGGTGAACGAGGGCGAGAGTACCGACGTGCGCGACACCGTGGCGATGCTTCAGGCCGCTTTCCCCTCGCTGTACCTTACGCACACGCCCGACGGCGCCCGCAGCCTGAGCCGCAAGAAGTTGGCCATCACATTGGGCGTAAAGGCCGCGCGCCACGACGTGGTGGTGCTCACGGCCATAGGCGCCGAGATACGCTCCACGCAATGGCTGCGCGGCATGATGCGCCACTTCACGCCCGACGGTCCCGTTGAGCTGGTGATAGGCTACGCCGCGCAGATGCCCGGCGACGACACCGGCCGCGGCGCCCGCTGCCGCGCCTTCGACGCCGCCGTGCGCGCCGTGCGCTGGCTCGGCGCCGCCATAGCGGGGCATCCCTTCCGCGCCACGGAGTTCAACGTGGCCTACACCCGCAAGGCATTCTTCCGCAACAAGGGCTTCTCGCGTTCGCTGAACCTGCATTACGGCGACGACGACATATTCATCAGCGAGATAGCCAGGCGCGACAATACGGCCGTGGAACTGGCAGACGACAGCATCGTGGGACTGCTGACCCACGACTACGGCCGCACGCTGCGCCGCGCGGCCGTGCGCCACATCTTCACCGAGGGCCACATACGCCACAGACCGCGCCTCTGGTCGGCGCTGAACGCGCTGTGCATGCCCGCGGCCCTTGTGCTTCCGCTTGTGGCGGCAGCCTTAGCTCCGACCAACGGCGCTGTGCTCACCATCGCCGCAGTGGAGCTGGCCGGCACCGCGACGGCCCTCACGACGGGCTGGCGCTGCGTGCTGCGCCGCCTCGACATGCGCGTGCCGGGCGCATCGGTGATGCCTCTGGCCGCCACCTACTGGGTGCGCCGCCTCATGCTCTTGGCGCGCGCCCGCTTCGGCCGACAGAAACGCTACACATGGGACTGACACGGCCGGTAAAGGGCAGATTCGCGCCGTCGCCCACGGGGCGCATGCACCTGGGCAACGTGTTCTCGGCGCTGATCTCGTGGCTCTCGACGCGCAGCCGCGGAGGCAGCTGGCTGCTGCGCATAGAGGACCTCGACCCGCAGCGCTCGCGCACGGAGTACGCCCTGCAGATAGAGGACGACCTGCGCTGGCTGGGCCTCGACTGGGACGAGGGAGGCACCGCGGACTCAGGCGACGCCGGGCCGTACCGCCAGAGCCTGCGCGGGGAACTGTACGCCGAGGCGCTGGAGCGCCTGCGCACCACGGGGCTGACCTATCCCTGCACGTGCCGGCGCGCAGACATCATGGCAACGCAGGCGCCACACCAGAGCGACGGTCGCGTGATTTATGCCGGCACCTGCCGCCCCGCCTCGATGCCCTGCGTGAGCGACGAGCCGCCGGTGCCGCACTCCACGCGCATCTATGTTCCTGACAGCGAGATATGCTTCGAGGACGGCGTATTCGGCCCGCAGGCCTACAACCTGGCGGGACAGTGCGGCGACTTCGTGCTGCGGCGCGCCGACGGCGCGTGGGCCTATCAGCTGGCCGTGGTGGTGGACGATGCGCTGATGGGCGTGACGGAAGTGGTGCGCGGATGCGACCTGATGCTCTCGGCCGCGCAGCAGATATACCTGTACGGGCTGCTTGGCTACAAGCCGCCGCGCTTCGCCCACGTGCCGCTGCTGTGCGCTCCCGACGGACGCCGCCTGAGCAAGCGCGACGCGTCGCTGGGCATGGAGAGCCTGCGCCGCACCCATTCGCCTGAGCAGATAATCGGCCTTCTGGCACAGCTGGCGGGACTGCGGGAGGATGCCGCGCCCTGCACCGCGGCCTCGCTCCTCGACGGCTTCGACCTCACCCGCATAGTGCGGCAGGAGAAGATTATATTGGCGGGAATGAAATAAAAGTCGTACCTTTGCAGCGCCGAAAGAACGTTTTGTAATCCTCATCGGAGGGCATCGACGCATGCCGGATAAGATGACCGGGTAAAACCAGTTGCTTGTTCGGCATCTATTATATTGTAAAGTAAGCGGTTATGGATAAGAAAAGACTCGATTTCGGCAACGGGCACGTGGGCGCGCTCTTCCGTTCGCTGTTCTTCCCTACCCTGGTGGGCATGTTCTTCAACTCGGCGCTGAACATATGCGACGGCATGTTTGTGGGTCACGGCGTGGGCAGCGACGCGCTCGCGGCCATCAACATAGTGGCTCCTGTGTTCCTGCTGTGTACGGGCGTGGGACTGATGTTCGGCATAGGCGCGTCGGTGGTGGCGAGCATACGCCTCGCCGAGGGCAAGGTGCAGGCAGCCCGTACGGTGATGACACAGGCCTTCCTGACGGGCGCCGTCATCTTCTCGTGCGTAATTCTGGTGTCGCTGCTGTTCACCGGTCCGCTGCTGTCGCTGATGGGATGCAGCGAAAGACTGGAGCCGTATGCACGTGATTATCTGCTGTGGCTGCTGCCGGGGCTGATGTTTCTCTACGTGCAGTGCGTGGGCATGATGCTGGTGCGCCTGGACGGCGCGCCCAAATATGCCATGACGGTGCAGATAGTGGCCGCCGTGCTCAATATCTTCCTGGACTGGCTGATGGTGTTCCCGCTTGGCATGGGGATAGGCGGCGCCGCCATGGCAACATCGGCGTCGTGCGCGGTAGGCGGACTCATGGTGCTGGTGTACTTCCTTTTCTTCTCCGACAAGCTGAAATTCAGCCGCGAGGTGCGCACCGGCGCCCTGCGCAACGTCGCCAACATGGCGCGCGTGGGCATGGCTACCTTCCTGGCCGAGCTGGCGATAGGCGTGATGATGGTGACGGGCAACTATATGTATCTGCGCTATCTGGGCGAGGACGGCGTGGCGGCGTTCAGCATAGCGTGCTATCTGTTCCCGCTGGTGTTCAGCATCAGCAACGCAGTGGCGCAGTCGGCGCAGCCCATCATCAGCTACAACTACGGCGCGGGGCGCCCCGACCGTGTGCAGGCCGCACTGCACATAGCGCTCGGCACGGCCGCCGTGTGCGGGGTGCTGGTGACGCTGGGCATGTGGCGCGGCGCGTCGGTGCTTGCGGGGGTGTTCCTGCCGTCGGACACCGCGGCCTACGGCATGGCATGCTCAGGGCTGCCCGTGTTCGGCATGTGCGCGATGTTCTTTGCCATAAATATCACTTTCATAGGCTACTATCAGAGCGTGGAGAATGCGGTGGCGTCGACCCTGTACACCCTGCTGCGGGGCATAGTCTTCCCGGTGGCCGGCTTCGTGCTGCTGCCCGCGACATTCGGCGCGTCGGGCCTGTGGTACGCCATTCCGCTGGCCGAGGCGCTCACCATGCTTGCTATACTTATACAGCGTTTTCCTCGCCGCGGATGGCATTGAGGACAGTGCGCACCATTATCTTGAGGTCGAGCAGCAGGGTCCAGTGCTCGATGTACCACACATCGGCCTCGACGCGGCGTTCCATCTTCCACAGCTGGTCGGTGGGCCCGCGCCAGCCCGTGACCTGCGCCCAGCCGGTGATTCCGGGCTTCACGGAGTGGCGCGTCATGTACTGCGAGATAAGGCGGCTGTAGTCCTCGGTGTGACGCAGCATATGAGGCCTCGGCCCCACCACCGACATCTCGCCCCGCCATACGTTGATGAACTGCGGCAACTCGTCGATACTGGCCCGGCGCAGGAAAGCGCCTATGCGCGTCACGCGCGGATCGCCGGCGGTGGCCTGCCTGGTGTCGGCGTCGTCGCTGCTGCGCATGGTGCGGAATTTGAGGCAGCGGAACGTGCGACCGTGGTAGCCGGTGCGCTCCTGAGAGAAATATACCGGGCCCGGCGAAGAACGCTTTATGGCGATGGCGACGGGAATGTATATCAGCGGGTAGACACACAGGAAAAGACCGCTTACGGCAATGTCGAACGCCCGCTTTATGCCCCGGTTTAGCCTGGAATTAAGCGGATTGACGCGGACACCCATAACAGCCATCGCCCCTACCGTATCCAGCTCCATGCCGCGCTGCACATAACGCGAGAGCTGCGGCACGAAGAAGAACTCGGCGCCGCAGGCGTCGGCGACACGGAGCACCTCGGCGGCCATGCCGCCGCTGCCGTTGGGGCTCGGCATGCAGTAGTACACCTGATGCACGCAGTTTTTGCGCATGAACTCCTCCAGGCCCGCAAGAGGGCCGAGATAGCTGCCCGAGAATCCCGGAGGACACGCCTCGTCGAAGTGGCCGAGCACACGGAAGCCGAAGCCGGCATCGCGCGCCATTTCGGCTGCCAGGCGCTCGCCCATGGGGTTGGCGCCCACAATCACGACACGGGCATAGCCGCGGCCGTGGCGGCGATAGCTCTTGAGGAGGCCGCGCGAGGCCAGACGTGCCACGAAGAAAGCGGCGAACAGCATCGCGTAGAACAGCGCCAGAACCCCCAGCGGCATACGCTGCATGCCCGTCAGCGACATGAGCGCAAGCAGGAACAGGGCGTGGAGGGCCACGTCGCTGAGGGCCTGCCGGGCCACTACGTCGAGCTGCAACGCCCGCTGCGGCTTATGGCGCAACCCCCACCACAGTTCAGGCAGCAAGGCCAGCTCGACAATGAGCCACATCCGCGCCGTCCCTTCCTGCGGATACATGATGCACAGGACAAGGAAGACGAGATTGACCGTCGCCACATCGGCGGCGGCAAAAAGCCATGGTATGTATTTTCTGTAACTTGTCAGATGTCGAGCCATTGCAATACGGTTATAGGTACAAACGGTAAAAGGTGCAGAAGCGCCGCGGCCACGACAGCCGCAGCGCTAATGACCGACTGCGCGGGAGGCTTGTTATGCCTGCGTGCGCAGCATCTTGATTTTTTCTACCATCTCGTCGATATCGGCGCGCAGACGCTCGATCTTGCGCTCGAAATCCTGAATGAGTGAGTTGCCGGACTTGCTCTTGGAGGAGAGGAAGCCGAGATTGTTTTCGAGGGTGCGCAGCTCGGCACGCTTGGCCTCGAGAGCACGGGCCATGCGGTCGCGCTCGCGGTCGGCGGTGTCGCCCTCCATGCGGGCTACGGCTCCGGCAAACTGCTCGCGGCGCTCGCGGCGGCGTCCGCTGTTGATGGCGTCGCGCAGCTCGTCGAGGCGTGCGCGGTAGAGGTCGTACACCTTGTCTTTCTCGCGGAAAGGCACGTGGCCGATGGTCTGCCAGCTGTCCTGAATCTCCTTGATGGCGGCAAGCAGCTCGGCGCGGGGCGTCTCGGGGTCGAGGGCGTTGAGCCTGTCGACAAGCGCGCGCTTGGCTGCGAGATTGGCGTTCTCCTCGTCGCGCCGGCCGCCGGCCACCTTCTTCTTGCGCTCGAAGAAGTGGTTGCAAGCGTCCATGAAGCGCGTCCAGAGGGCGTCGCTGTAGCGCTTGGCAACAGGACCGATGGTGCGCCATTCCTTCTGCATCTCGACGAAGCGGTTGCCGGCCTTGGTCCACTCCTCGCTGTCCTTGAGGGCCTCGGCCTCATCGGCGAGGGCCGTCTTGGCAGCGAGGTTGGCGGCGAGGCGCTCGCGCGTGGCCTTGAAATACTCGGCCTTGGCGGCGAAGAAGCTGTCGCAGCACGAACGGAAGCGGGCGAAGAGCTCGCGGTCGGTGCGGCGTGCGGCATGGGCCATATCGCGCCAGCGGGTCTGGAGTTCCTGGATGGCGGCCGTAGCCTTCTCCCAGGCGTTGAAACCGTTGAGAGACTCTATGTCGATGGCCTCGGCCTGCTCGCAGAGGGCAAGCTTTGCCGCCTCGGCCTCAGCCTCGGCAGCCTTGCGTTCCTCGAAATGAGCCTGATAGCGCTTGTTGACGGTGACGCTGGCGGCCTTGAACTTGTCCCAGATCTCCTCGCGTATGTCTTTCGCAACGGGGCCGATGCGGCGCCACTTGTTGTGAAGTTCCTGGAGGCGGCGGTAGGCCGTGATGATGTCTTCCTCGGCTGCCAGGCGCTCGGCTTCCTCAAGGAGAAGAATCTTGCTGTCGAGATTCTTCTTGAAGTCGTAGTCGCGCAGTTCCTTGTTGATTTTCAGGTTGTCGCTGTACTTCTCGCGGGCGTCCTGGAAGCGCTTCCACACGGCGGTTTCCTCCGTGGGGTCCACCTCTCCCAGAGCGTTGAACTCGTCCTGAAGCTCGCGGTAGCGCGGGAAGGTGCGGTTCACGTTGTCGGTATCCTCAGCCAGTGCGTTGATTTCTCCGATGATGGCGTTCTTGCGCTCGAGATTGGCGGCGCGCTGCGCATCCTGCTGTGCGGTCCAGGCGGCTTTCTTGTCGCGTATCTGGGCGAGTATGGCGGCGAACATCTCCTCCTGCTTCATTGCGGCGGCCACGGCTTCGGCATCGGGCCCGGGGGCGGCTTCGCCGTCGGCTTCAGGAGCATCAGCGGGTTTCAGCAGATTCCAGACGGCACGGAGGCGGCGGACGTCGTCGCCACTGATTTCCGAGGCCTCGCGGGCGAGGACTTCGCAGGCGGCGGCTATCACTTCCTCGGGCGTGGAGGGGCGTTCGCGGTGGGGCTGTTGCTGCCCTTCGTGCTCTTCGATGGCCTCGGTCATTTCTTCTTCGGCCTCGGCTTCCGGGTCGGCATCCGCAGCGGGCTGACCGGTTTCCGACTCAAGCTGTGGATTTTCTGCGGCATCCTCCTGGGGTGCCGGGGTGAGGATTTCCTCAGCGCCGGGGGCGCTCAGGGAGGGTTCGTTCATTTCCATATTATGTGGTACTGTTTGGTTGGCGCACACGGCGCGCCGTCAAAATTAACTATAAATTTCGATTGCGTGGCTAAAAAACGAAAAAAAATGCCTCCGGGGAGGCATTTTTCTGTATTTCACTGTCTAATCAGCTCTTATTTCACCACCACTTTGCTCACGCGGCTGCCCTGGCGGCGGATGACGGGCTGACCGGCTGCGGGATGCTGCACACGGATACCCTGAAGGTTGAAGTACTCCACGGGGGCGTCGGCGTCGGCATCGGCCACGGCGTCGTTTATGCCGCTGAGGTCGGCCTGACCCTCGAAGGTCATCTTCAGGCGGTAGATCGCTTCGCCGTAGGTGACGCTTTCCTCGTCAATGTCACGGTCGGTGACGGTGTACTGCTCGGGATAGCCGGTGACGTCGTCGTAGCGCACAGCACCCTCGGTGTACTCATAGAACTCGGACCAGGAGAAGTTGGTCCATTCCACCTTGCGCAGCGTGAGCAGGCCGAAAGCATCGTACTCCTCGGTTTCCGTCTCCGACTCACTGACCGCGTCATTGTAGGTGAGTGTGTAGTTCTTGTAACCGCCGTTGGGCAGCTCAGTGTAGGTGACGATGAGGTTGTAGAAATCATCGTCGGGGTCGTCCATGGTGCCGCGGCCATCCACGTTGTTGCCGTCGTAGGTGAAGGTCATCACGGATATGACTCCGTCGTTGTTGAACGTACCCTTGCTGATGCAGTTGGCGCCGGAGGTGAGGTATTCCTCGTTCCATATCTGACCGTCGGTGCGCTCCCACTCGATGTCGGTCAGCTCCATATCGGTCTCCCAATAGTACTCGGCGGTGCCGTAATCGTAGTTCAGTACCGAATGCGTTATCTTGCATGCCTTGCCGTCGGCGCCATACTCTGTAATGAGCTTGCGGGTGGGATCATAGATGCCCTGAAAGAGCACGGCGATGGCACATTCGGTGATGTTGCCGTCGGCATTGCGGGTGATGATGCGCTTGTAGCAGTTGCCGTCGTACCACTGGCCGCCGTAGTTGCTCTGCTCTATGTTGGAGATGATGACATTCTTAAGGACGGGGTCGTATTCGCGGGTCAGCCTCTCGGTTTCCTCGAAGGTCTCGCCGTCGTCCTCCGACTTGCTCACGACACGGGATATGAGCATATTGTCGGCATTGTAGGTATTCACCTCAAGCAGGATTTCACCGTCGGGCGTGGTGGTGCGCTTGGTTGCTTCCTTACCTGCGGGAGTGTAGGTGAGCTCATAGCTGTCCTCCTCTACCCACTCGCCGTCGTGCGGCTTGGTTTCGTCCTCGTACATCCAGCTGTAGTCGGTCTGTTTCAAGGGGCACCAGGGTGCCTTCTCGGCGTCAGCCTTGTGCGGGAGCAAGCGTGCAGGGCTGCTGTGCAGCTTTGATTTTGCAGCCTTCTCGGCCTTGGAAGGTTGTGCGGCAACGGCCGTTCCGCATACGGCAAGCATGCAGAGAGCTACCAGAGTAAATTTTTTCATACGCAAGATTTGCTTTGATTAAGTAATGTGGAATTGCTTGCAAAGGTAGGATTTTTTGCCGAAATTTGCAAACGCGCAGAGCCGGGGCGCAATATCGCTCCCTCGCGCACGTTTAAATATATGATTTAATATATGAGATACGGACTGTGTAAGATATGCCTGCCGGCAGTGTTGCTGTGCGCCCTTGTGGCCATGGCGTCCTGCTCCACGCGCAAAAACACAGCCGCCAGCCGCAACTACAACGCCTTCATAACGCGCTACAACATATACTACAACGGCGACACACACTTCAAGGAGACGCTCCAGAAGATGGAGCAGGACTACGAGGACGACTACTCGCGCCTGCTGTTCATGCACCCAGCCGAGGCGAAAGCCGATAAGGAAGCGCCACAGCCCTCGGGCAACTTCGACCGCAGCATAGAGAAAGGGCAGAAGGCCATACAGCTACGCAGCATCAAGAAGCGTCCGCGCAAGAAACCCGGGAAAAGCGGCGACCCCGCCTATCAGGCATGGCTGAAACGCGACGAGTACAATCCCTTCCTGCACAACGCATGGATGATGATGGGCCGCAGCCAATACTTCAACGGCGACTTTCTGGGCGCCGCGTCGACCTTCTTCTACGTAAGCCGCCACTTCTCATGGCTGCCCACCACCGTGACGGAGGCCAAGATATGGCAGGCGCGGTGCTACGTGGCCCTGGACTGGCTCTACGATGCCGAACTGATACTCGACCGCATACGCCCCGACCAGCTGACGAACAAGAAGCTGCGGGGGCTGTACGCGTTCACCAGAGCCGACCGCCTGCTGCGCGGAGGCATGATGGAAGAAGCCGTGGAGCCGCTGCGGCAGGCCATCGCCGACGCCGACGGCGCGGCTCAGCGCACGCGTCTGCGCTTCCTGCTCGGGCAGGTGCTCCAGCGCCTCGGACGCCGCAAGGAGGCCTATGAGGCCTTCGCAAAAGCAGGAGCGTCGCCCTCGGCCACATACCGGACGAAGTTCAACGCGCGCATCAAGCAGAGCGAGGTCTACGACGGGCAGGACATCATGCCCGAGGTGAATGCTCTCAGGCGCATGACCCACTACGACCGCAACAAGCCCTATCTCGACCAGATATACTACGCCATAGGCAACCTCTACCTGAGCCGCCGCGACACGGCGCAGGCCATAGCCAGCTACGAGACGGCCGTGGAGAAAAGCACCCGCGGAGGCATCGACAAAGCCATGCCTCAGCTGCGCCTCGGCGGCCTGTACTTCGACCGGCGGCAGTACAACAAGGCGCAGCCACACTACTCGGAGGCCGTGCCTCAGCTGCCGCGCAACTATCCCGGCTACGACTCGCTGAAGCGGCGCAGCGACGTTCTCGACGAACTCGCCGTCTACGCCCAGAACGTAGAGCTCCAGGACTCGCTGCTGCGGCTCTCGGCCATGACACCCGAGGAGCGCATGGAAGTGGTGCAGGGCATCATCAAGCGCCTTATAGAGCAGGAGAAGAAAGAAGCGGAGGAGGCCCGACTGGCCGAATACGAGGCCGACGTGGCATCGCGCGGAGAATCCAATACCGGCGGCGCGGCCAACGCACCGAACTCATTCAACATAAACACCGACAACTCCTGGTACTTCTACAACCAGAGCGCGCGGCAGGCGGGACGCACCGACTTCCAGCGCCGATGGGGCTCGCGCAAGCTCGAGGACGACTGGCGCCGACGCAACAAAAACACGTTCAGCAACGCCGACTTTGAGGAATCAGGGAATGACGAGGCCGACGAAGAAGGCAGCGAGGGCAATGACTCCATAAGCACGGACAACGGCGAAAGAGCCACTGCCGACAGCCTCGCCTCCGACCCGCACAATCCGGAATACTATCTCAGACAGATTCCCGACACCACCGAGGAGGCCCGCGCCGTATGCCACGAAATCATTCAGGACGGGCTGTACAACATGGGCGCCATCCTCAAGGACCGCCTGGAGGACTATCCCGCCGCGCGCACGCAGTGGGAGCGCCTGCTGCGCGACTATCCCGACAACGTGCACCGGCTCGACGTCTACTACAACACCTATCTGATGCACGCACGGCGCGGCGAGAACGCCGATGCTGAGGCCTGGCGGCAGCGCATACTCGCCGACTTCCCCGAATCAACCTACGGCGTAGCCATGCAGGATCCTGCCTATCTCGACAATCTGCGCAACATGGAAAGCCGACAGCAACAGCTCTACGAAGCCACACTCGAAGCCTACTTCGACAACCGCAACAGCGACGTTCACGACGCCTACCGCGAGATGAACAGCAAATACCCGCTGAGCGCCATCATGCCGAAGTTCATGTTCCTGCACGCCCTGGCCTACGTGCCCGAGAAGAAGGCCGACGAATTCAACGCCACGCTGCGCGACATGCTCAACCGCTACCCCGACACGGACATCACGCCCATAGCGTCGGCGTGGCTCAAAGGCATCGCCCAGGGACGACAGCTGCAGACCGACGCCGGCAATCTGCGCGGCATGGTATGGGACATGCGTCTGACTAACGACAGCACGGCCGTGGCGCAGGAAGGCCCGGCACAGTTCACGCTAAGCCCCGACAGCGCGCAGCTGCTGGTGATGCTGTTCCCCACCGACTCCGTGTCGTCCAACCTGCTGCTGTACGAGGTGGCGCGCCACAACTTCAGGTCGTTTGTCGTGAAAGACTTCGAGCTGGAACCCATGAACTTCGGGCGTCTCGGGCTGCTCGTGATACGCGGCTTCGCCGACATGAACGAGCTGAACCATTACCGCCGCGTGATGGCGGCGTCGCCCGACTTCCGTCTGCCGGCAGGCGTAAGGCCGGTAGTAATCTCGGCCGCCAACTTCGACCTGCTGCTGAAGGAGGGACGCAGCTTTGAGGAGTATTTCCGCTACCTCGACGAGCAGAACTACGTGGACGCGCAGGCCGGACTGCTCCAGCCCGAAGCGGTGGAGACCCTCGACGAAGCCGACGCCGCGGCCGAGGAGGCGGAACCGATGCGGGAGCCGGAAGAAGAGTCAGACGAGTCAGACCAGTCGGACATGTCAGACCTGTCGGACAAGTCAGACCAGTCGGACGAGCGGGGCCTGACGGAGCCTTCAGCCCCCGCGGTTCCTGCCGCCCCACAGCCGCAGCCTGCGACTCCCGCGCCGAAACCGGCACCACAGCCGGCACCTAAACCTACCCTACCCGCCCTACCCGCACCTGAGCCCGACGAGGGCAGCGAAGGCGACGACCCCCTACTTGAATAATCCATGCCAAACAATCCTAAAATACTCTGGGCTGACGACGAGATAGACCTCCTGAAGCCCCACATAATCTTTCTCCGCAGCCGCGGCTACGAAGTGGACACCGCATGCAGCGGCGCCGACGCGCTCGACATGGCCGACGCCACGCCCTACGACCTCATAATCCTGGACGAGAACATGCCGGGCATCTCGGGCCTGGAAGCCCTGGCGGCCATCAAGCAGCGCATGCCTCTGCTGCCCGTGATAATGATTACCAAAAGCGAGGAGGAGAACATCATGGACCAGGCGCTCGGCAGCAAGATAGCCGACTACCTGATAAAGCCCGTCAACCCCAACCAGATTCTGCTGGCAATAAAAAAGCAACTCGACGCGGGGCGCCTCGTAAACGAGCAGACATCGGTGGACTACCGTCGCGAGTTCGCCGCACTGAGCGATGACATAGGCCGCGCCGACACCATAGAGGACTGGTACGCGCTGTACCGTCGCCTGATGTTCTGGGACATGCAGCTGGCCTCGGCCAACACCGGCATGGACGAGATGCTGGCCCTGCAGCGGCGCGACGCCGACACGGAGTTCGGCAAGTGGATGCGCCGCCGCTACGAGGACTGGGCGGCCGACCCCGACGCTTCCGGACGGCCGCTGATGAGCCCCGAGCTGATACCGCGCCGCGTGATGCCCCTGCTCGACGACGGGCGCAAGGTGTTCATGATTCTTATCGACAACTTCCGCCTGGACCAGTGGCTCAGCGTCAAGCCGCTGCTGGCCGACATTTTCAGTTTCGACGAGCAGTTGTACACATCCATACTGCCAACGGCCACGCAATATGCCCGCAACGCCATATTCTCAGGCCTCATGCCGCTGAAGATAGCCGAAATGTTTCCCGACCTGTGGGTCGACGAGGAGTCGGAGGAAGGCAAGAACCTCAACGAATCGCCTCTGCTTCAGACTCTCTTCGAGCGATTCCGCCGCCCGACGCGCATATCCTATAACAAGGTGAACGACTCGGCCGGCGCCGAACGCCTGCTGCGCGACTTCCCGCGCCTTGAGGACAACGACCTTAACGTGATTGTAGTCAATTTCATCGACATGCTCTCGCACGCGCGCACGGAATCGAAAATGATACGCGAGCTGGCAAAGACCGACGCCGCCTACCGTAGCATCACCGAGTCGTGGTTCCGCCACTCGCCCGTGCTGGAGCTTTTCCGCCGTATCGCCGAGCGCGGCCACACAGTGGTACTCACCACCGACCACGGCACCGTGCGCGTGGAGCAGCCCGTCAAGGTGGTGGGCGACCGCAACACCAACACCAACCTGCGCTACAAGCTGGGACGCAACCTGGCATACGACCAGAAGCGGGTGTACGAGATACGCAACCCAAAGCGCGCAGGACTGCCCGCGCCCAACATCTCCACGGCCTACATTTTCGCCTTAGGCCATGACTTCCTCGCCTACCCCAACAATTATAACTATTACGTACAATACTACACGGGCACCTTCCAGCACGGAGGCATCTCCATGGAGGAAATGCTGGTGCCCCTCATAACCATGACTCCGAAATGACCGAACAGACATATATAATATCAGGATTGCAAGATGTTCCGGCAGTAGCCGATGCCCTGGCAGCGACAATCACCACAAATGGACTGCGCATCGTCACCTTCGACGGCGAGATGGGTGCAGGAAAGACAACGCTCATACGCAGCATGGTAGCCGCCCTCGGCGCCGACGGAAGCGACGGGGCCAACTCGCCCAGCTTCGCCATAGCCAACGACTACGGCCGCACGCCGCAGGGACTCAACGTGTTCCACTTCGATCTCTACCGCCTCGAAAGCGCCGCCGAGGCTATGGACATAGGTTTCGAGGATTATCTTGATGACCCATCGAACATCTGCCTTATAGAATGGCCCGACCGCGCCGAGGAGCTGCTCCCGGCCGACGGCGTCCTGCGCGTACGCATCGAACTGATGCCTGACCACACCCGCCGCCTCACCGTCGGCGACTGACAAATCCACAATTTGCCGAACGAAATCGCCACAATTTGCCGAACGGAATAGTAACTCTCAACAATTGACATTGTAAATCAACGAGATAATGACACCTGCAAGCATAGAATGGATTGACTCTTGCGAGTCGACAAACACTGTGATGAAACAGCGAGGCGCGGCCGTGCCGCACGCACATGCCATAGCCGCACGCACACAGACAGCCGGACGCGGACAGCGCGGCAACAGCTGGGAAGCGGAACCGCTGAAGAACCTCACCTACAGCCAGATGCTGCGCCCCACAGCCATGAGCGCCACGCGGCAGTTCGAGCTCTCGATGCTCACGTCGCTGGCTCTGCTCGACGTGCTGTCGCACCATCTGCCCGAGCCGGAACGGCTGAGCCTGAAATGGCCCAACGACATATATTACGGCGACCGCAAGCTGGGCGGCATACTCATAGAGGGCTGCGTCAGCGGCTCCGAGCTGGAGAGCTTTATCCTCGGCGTGGGCATAAACGTCAATCAGGAGGTGTTCACGAGCGATGCGCCGAATCCGGTGTCGATGAAGCAGATCAGCGGCCGCGAATACGAGCTGGAATTGCTCATGCAGGAACTGGCCGACGCCGTAGCCGTGCAAACGGACATCTACGAGGAAGACCCGGAGATAGACGAGCTGCACGCGCTGTACATGCAGAGCCTGTGGCACCGTGAAGGCATGCACCCGTACCGCGACACGGCCACGGGCGAACGCTTCCTCGCCGAAATAGCCGGAGTGGCCCACAGCGGGCTCCTGAGCCTGCGCACGGCCGAGGGTGATGTGCGGGAGTACGAATTCAAAGGCGTTGCCGCCGAGCTATGAGAAAGAAGACTATCCTGGACATGGCGCGCCCCGACATCGCCGCCTTCCGTTCCGCGAGCAAGATGCCCGTGGCGGTGGTGGTGGACAATGTACGGTCGCTCAACAACATAGGCTCAATACTGCGCACCTGCGACGGCTTCGCCGTGGCCGAAGTGTGGCTCTGCGGCATATCGGCCGTGGAGCCGGGAGCCGAGGTGCACAAGACGGCCCTCGGCGCCGAGGACTCCGTGGAATGGCATCACTGCCCGTCCACGGCCGAGGCCATCGACGGCCTGCGCCAGCGCGGCTTCTGCCTGTGCTGCCTTGAGCAGGTGGTGGGCAGCGTCGAGCTCCAGGACTTCCGCGTGGACCCGACGCGCAGCTATGCCATCGTGGCGGGCAACGAAGTGGACGGCGTGGACCCGGCGGTGGTCAACGCATGCGACGTATGCCTGGAAATTCCGCAGCTTGGTACAAAACACAGCCTGAACGTGGCCGTAAGCACGGCAATAGCTCTGTGGCACTTCTACGAAACATTCCTCCCCAACATCCGAAAATGAAAAAAATATCAGCTGTTGCAGCCATCGTCGCCGCGACCATCAGCAGTCTCTGCGCCATGAACCTAAATACAAAAGCCACCATTCCGGCTCCGCTGCGCGACGGCGACCGGATAGCCATCGTGTCGCCCTCCGGACCCGTCGACTCCGCACTCGTCTACGCCGCTGCCGACACCCTGCGCGGCCAGGGCTACCGCGTCGACATCTTCCCGTCGGCCCTGGGCAAGTGCGGCCAGTATGCCGCCTCGGACTCGGCACGCCTCGCCGACCTCAGCGCCGCGCTCACCAACAGCACCGTGCGCGCCATTCTGTGCTCGCGCGGAGGCTACGGCGCCGTGCATCTGCTCGACAGCCTCTCGGCCCTGCCGCTGGAGCGCGACCCCAAGTGGCTCATCGGCTTCTCCGACATCTCGGCTCTCCATGCCCTGCTGGCATCGCGGGGCATAGCGAGCATCCACGGCAACATGTGCAAGCACATAGCCCTGGGTCCGGACGACGAGGACAACGCCACCTTCCTGGCCATGCTGCGCGGCTACCGTCCCGCCTATGAATTCGCCACCGACTCGCTCAACCGCTGCGGACAGGCCTCGGGACGGCTCCTGGGCGGCAATCTCGCCGTCATAGCCGAGCTCATCAATACGCCCTACGACGTGATTCAGCCCGGCACCATCCTCTTCATCGAGGACGTGGAGGAGCCCATCTACAAAATCGAACGCATCATGTATCAGCTGCGCCTCAGCGGTGTACTTCCCCGCCTCGGCGGCCTGATAGTGGGCCAGTTCACGGGCTACCGTCCCAACGACAGCTACGAGACGATGGAACGCATGATCGCCGACATGACAGCACCCTACACCTACCCCGTGGCTTTCAACGTACCCATAGGCCATGTGGACCACAACGTGCCGGTGATACAGTCGGCAGAAGTGACCCTCACGGTCACACCCGAGGGCACAAGCCTCTCTTTTCAGAAATAACTCCCGGACTTCCCCAAACACTCAAAATGCTTATCCGCAAGTTTTTTCTCAAACTCTTTGAGTCAAGAAAACGGCCATGGAACTATCTTTAGGGTACATAAAGCGACTCACCTCAAGCAACGAAGGCGTTGATGTTGAGTTTAAAGAAACTACCGGTCAGCTATCCCGCGAAATGGAGACATTATGCGGAATGCTCAACAGCAACGGCGGCATTGTAGTATTTGGCATTTCCAATAACGGAAAAATTATCGGTCAGGATATTGCAGACAAAACGACCCGAGAAATAGGGGAAGCGCTCAACAAATTTGACCCGGCGATTGACATTCAACCTGTTTATTTCCGTATTGACGATTCAGATAAATCTATAATAGTTTTCCATGCCGACGGTTTAGATACAGACAAGCCGTACATGTGGAATGGCAAGCCTTACCAGCGTCACGACAGCGTGACAAGCGTAATGCCCAGAGAGAAGTTTATCAGACTGCATGAACTCCAGCACGGGTTGAAATATAAATGGGAAAATGAAATAAACCAACGCCTGTCCGTTAACGACCTTGACGAGCAACTGATTCTGAATATAATCCAAAGTGCCGTCAGACGTGGCCGATTGTCAAGCGTCGCTCTTAACGACAATGTCCTCACCACCTTAGACCGTCTCAAATTGGTCAAAGGCTCATATATCTGCAACTCAGCGGCTGTGCTGTTTGGAAAGGACTTCACGGATTATCCGCAATGCAAGTTGCGTCTTGCGCGATTCAAAGGCTTCACCAATCAGGATTTTGTTGACAACCAGCAATGTGAAGGCAACATATTCCAGTTGGCCGACGCGGCCATGGCCTTTTTCTTTAAGCATCTTAATTTAGGGGGAACCACCCACAACCGTATACACCGGGAAGATGAACTCGAAATTCCGTATGATGCTTTACGCGAAGCTGTTGTGAACGCATTCTGTCACATGAACTGGGGTTATGAAATTGCCACTGTAGGGATTGCGATTTACGACGACAGGATTGAAATTGAAAACGCCGGACATTTTCCAGCCAAAATTTCCCCTAACGCCCTGATGCTGGAAGAGGAAAAGGACAGAATGAATACTTCACTGCCGCCGAATCCCGTAATTGCCAATGTCATGTATCTTGGCGGCCTCATCGAACATTGGGGCCGCGGCCTTTCCCTGATGGCAAGAGAATGCGAACGTGTTGGCCTCCCCACTCCCAGATTCAGCTGTGGCAACAACGTTGTAAGAACCATTTTTACTCGTCCGAACGACACGAACAAGCCACAAGCAGGACACAGCAGGGACACAGTAGGACACAGCAAGGCAATAGCAGACAAGGCGACACTTAAACTTATTGAACACATTGGGGAAGATTGGCTTACGGCAAATGCCCTATGCAGCATACTCGGTTTAAAGTCGAAGAGTTCTTTCATACGAAATCATATTCAGCCCGCTATTAAAGCCGGTTTAGTCACGTCAGAGAATCCCGGCAAACCGAATGTGCCGGACCAAAGATATGGTTTGACAATAAAGGGCAAGGCCATTTATTACGATTGTAAAAAATCAGATAAAGAAAGTGTTTATGACCTGCAAAATGACCCTCAAACTAATTTTGAAGGTCAAAATGACCCGCAAATATCAGAGCATGACCCGCAAAAGACAACAATTATCAGAGCAATCATGAAAAACAATTCTATCAGCCGCGCTGAACTCGCCAAGATTGCCTCCTGTTCGGAAAGCACAATCAAACGACGGCTGAAAGAATGGAAAATAGCATGGCTCGGTCATCCCAAAACAGGGCATTGGGTATATATACGAGACATTGAATAAAATAAGCCTCCCTCAGCATTTATCAATATGATAGAAGACGTTTTTCGGCAAACATTACGCTGATATCGGGAATTATGCGTAACTTTGCACGTTATGAAAATGAGTACATTTTCCATCGCAATCAGCAAGCAGGCCATCGCGGAAATGCCGCCCGAGGTGACGGAAGGCGACATCGTTGTCGTGGACACGCCGCAGGGCCTCGCCGATGCGCTCGCCGACCTTAACGCGCACACTACGGTGGGCTTCGACACCGAGACAAAGCCTTCGTTCAAAAAAGGTTGCGTCAACAAGGTTGCCCTGCTTCAGCTGTCGACAGACACGCGCAACTACCTCATACGCCTCAACCGGCTCGGTATCCCGGAGCCGCTGCGCCGCTTTCTGGAGAACCCTGACATCACCAAGGTGGGACTGTCGGTACACGACGATTTCAGCGTGCTGCGGCGCAGCACACCGATTGAGCCTCAAGGGTTCGTAGAGCTTCAGCGCCTCGCAAAAGATTATTGCATCACCGACACGTCGCTGCAGAAGATCTACGCCATAGTGTTCGGCCGACGCATATCCAAAAAACAGCGACTCACCAACTGGGAGGCGGACACTCTCACCGACTCGCAGCGTGCCTACGCCGCGCTCGACGCGCGCGCCTGCCTGAGGCTGTACCGCCATCTGCTGGCCGGCGGCTTCGACCCGACGGCTTCGGCTTTCCGCACGGACACCACGGCACATGATGACACCGACAACATGAACCGGACATGAAACTGAAACGTTCTACTGTTCTGCCGATAATCCTGACGGTATATCTGGCCGTAATGGCCGGCATAGGCTACCCCGAGTATGCCGCGGGACGCACCTCGCCGCTGATGTACTTCGGCATCATAGCCATAACTCTCGCGGTAATCGTGCTGCTGCATTTCAACCTCAAGCGCCGCGAACGCTACCGCCGGGAACGTCTTGACGACATACGGCGCAACGAAGAAAATTCAAGTAAAACCAAATAACAATATAAATCATGGCTAAAAAAGCACTTCTCATAATCCTCGACGGCTGGGGCATAGGCAACCACAGCCACAGCGACGCCATCTACTCCACCCCCACCCCATACTGGGACCACCTGCTGGCAACCTACCCCCACTCGCAGCTCAAGGCCGGCGGTGAGGACGTAGGCCTCCCCGACGGACAGATGGGCAACTCCGAGGTAGGCCACCTCAACATCGGCGCAGGCCGCATAGTCTATCAGGACCTCGTGAAAATCAACAAGGCCATTGCCGACGGCTCTATCCTTGACAATCCGATGATAAAGAAGGCCTTCGAGTACGCCAAGACCACCGGCAAGCGCATGCACTTCATGGGCCTCACCAGCACCGGCGGCGTACACTCGTCGCTCGAACACATCTTCGCACTCTGCAACATCGCCAAGCATTACGGACTCGACAATGTGTTCCTGCACTGCTTCATGGACGGCCGCGACACCGACCCCCGCAGCGGCAAGGGCTTCATAGAGCAACTCCAGGCTCACTGCGCCGAGAGCGCCGGCACCATCGCCAGCATCATCGGCCGCTACTACGCCATGGACCGCGACAAGCGCTGGGACCGTGTCAAGGTGGCCTATGACCTGCTTGTGAAAGGCGAGGGCAAACAGGCCACCGACATGGTAAAGGCCATGCAGGAGAGCTACGACGAAGACGTCACCGACGAATTCATCAAGCCCATCAACAATGCCAACGTCGACGGCACCATTCAGGAGGGCGACGTGGTAATCTTCTTCAACTACCGCAACGACCGCGCCAAGGAGCTGACCGTAGTGCTCACCCAGCACGACATGCCCGAGGAAGGCATGCACACTATCCCGGGGCTCCAGTACTACTGCATGACGCCCTACGACGCATCCTTCAAGGGCGTCTATATCCTCTTCGACAAGGAAAACGTGGGCAACACCCTGGGCGAGTATCTCTCCAAGCTGGGCAAAAAGCAGCTGCACATAGCCGAGACCGAAAAGTACGCCCACGTGACGTTCTTCTTCAATGGCGGACGCGAGAAGCCCTTCGAGGGCGAGGACCGCATCCTCGTCCCCTCTCCCAAGGTTGCGACCTACGATCTCAAGCCCGAGATGAGCGCTCCCGAGGTCAAGGAAAAACTGGTCGAGGCCATCGACTCGCAGAAGTATGACTTCATCGTGGTTAACTACGCCAACGGCGACATGGTGGGACACACCGGCATATATCCCGCAATCCAGAAAGCGGTGGAGACCCTTGACGTTTGCCTCCACGACACGGTAGAAGCCGCCATCGCCAACGGCTACGAAACAATCATCATCGCCGACCACGGCAACGCCGACCACGCCGAGAACGCCGACGGCACCCCCAACACGGCACACTCGCTCAACCCGGTGCCTTTCGTCTACGTCACGGACAATGCCAAGGCACACACCGAGAACGGACGCCTTGCCGACGTGGCTCCCAGCATACTCCACATCATGGGCATAGTACAACCCGAGGAGATGACAGGGCACGACCTTATCAAGGACTAAGGACTGAGGTCTAAGGCTTAGATAATACCAATATAAATATAAAAGCGCCGGATGGCATGGGCAACTTTACCCGCCATCCGGCGCTTTTATCTAAGCCTCAAGCCTCAGACTCCGAGACTTTATAATGCACCTTTGAGTTCCTGTGCCGTATATATCAGGCGGACAAAATTGAGAGGCTCAGCCTTGCAGTGTATCCACATACTGAATCCATAACCCTGCTCAGCAGCCGCTTTGAACAATTGGCGCGATTCGGCATCGCCGACAAACTCTTTCAGCAGAGCAGGGCGCATCTGGTCGAAAGTTTTCTGTATGGCGGTAGCCTGCGAGGCGGGATAGTCCATGGTCATATGAAATTCCATGTCCTTATCGGTAAGGAAAGCCTTGTCGATGGTGTAGCCGTCGCCGGCCATGGGGCATTGCTTGTTGAAAGCCTCTATTTCCTGCTTCAGGCTGATAGTACCTTCGGCCTGCGCACCAACCGAGATGGTCAGCACAGCCACCAGAGCGAATAAAATTTTACGCAACATGTTTGTCAATCGTTTGGTTTATTAAATGGTTTGAGTGTGATAAGTTTCTTGCCGTTCTTGTCGAGCAGCATCACCTGGCGGTCGGAGCCCTGTATGGCCGAGGCTGTCTGTTCGAGAGCCACGAGCATGGCAGTTTCCTGAGCCGTCTTGGGGCATGCCATGCGTGTCACGCCCATATTGCTGAGCTCAAGGGCATTGCTGCGGTCGGAGTTGATGTAGATGTTGCCGTTGAAATAGTTGCAGCCCGTGTTGCCGTGGACCTTGCCTTCGGCGATGTCGAAGAAGATGTTGCACTCCTCGTCGTCCACAGGATTGCCGTCGATGCTCGTGACGAGCCACTGACCGTTGAGGAATCCCATGTTGTGGCGACGCGCCGTCATAAGCTTGCGGCCTGCGCCGTCGAGTAGGTAAAGGTACGACTCATGCCCCACACGCTCGATGCGCACCGGATAGGAAGTGCCGTCGGCAATCACAACGTTGATGTCGTGCTCAAAGGGCACGTCCGGACAATATCGCATGGTTGAGGCGACGCCTCCGAACGACAGTTTGCCGTTCGCCAGCTTGTAGCTGCCGTTTAGCACATTACAGCCGTTAGAGGCATATATTTTGCCGTCGTCAAAAGTAATGTACGGCATCTCCTCGCGGTCGGTGATGGAAGTCTTGCCGACGCCCACAATGGTCCATTCGCCGGCGAGAGCCTCGTCGTTGACAGCGGTAGGCGTTACCTTGCCGCCCTGCTGGCGCTGTGTCGTGCCTTTATTGTCGGTGTTTGCTGTGGCAGTAGCCTGCGAACCGGAAGTTTTTGTGCCGCCCTGAAGCGCATTGCAGGAACAGAGCATGATTGCAGCCGCAGCAGCTGCGTATAGAGAAATATGTTTCATCATTGTTTCGTTTTTACTGATTAGAGTACAAATATAGCTAAAAGTTTAAAATCAACAACAAGCGCCCCCGCAATTTGGTTTTAAGATGCATCGAAATCGCCCGGTTTCACCCTCCGTGCGTCCCTCTTACCTATCCCCTATCAACTATCAACGAAAAAAATACCCTCTGTTTGCCGAATAATTCTTAACTTTGTGCTTTGAAACAAACTATCGCGTATGAGAAACAGCCTCGCCATACTGCTTTTTGCCTTAGCCTGCACCGTACCGGCCGCGGCTCAGGACACCGCCGACACTGACAGCGCGTCCGCCGCGCCCGGCATTCTGGAGCGACTGAACGCCTCCGGCTCTATCATAATCCGGCAGCCGGCAGCCATGGACGAACGTCTGCGCAAGACCGAGGGTGCCGAACAGGAAGCCACCGAACAGCGCACCGCACCCCGCGGACGTGTGGGCTACCGCATACAGGTGTTCGACGACAACAATCCGCGCACGGCACGCGGCGAGGCACAGAACCGCAAGCGCCTGATGGAGTCGCGCTTCCCGGAGCTGCGAGGCTACATGCAGTTCAACTCGCCCTACTGGCGCGTCCGCATAGGCGACTTCCGGTCGCGCGGCGAGGCCGAGGCCATGCTGGAAGAAATGCGCCACGCCTTCCCCTCGCTGTCAGCTCAGCTGCGCATCGTACGCGACTACATCAATGCTGAATAAGTAATGAATCAGAATCTTAGCGACGAGCAACGAATCAGCCTCATAGCCGAGCATTACAAAGCCATAATAGAGCTGATCGGCGAAGACACCGGCCGTGAGGGCCTTGTAAAGACGCCTATCCGTGCGGCCAAGGCGCTGTGGTATCTGACGTCAGGCTACCGCACCACTCCCTCCGCAGTGATGCAGCAGGCTCTGTTCACGCACGACGGCTCGCAGATGATAGTGGTGCGCGACATCGAGTTCTATTCGCTGTGCGAGCACCATGTCCTGCCGTTCTTCGGCACCATCTCCGTGGGCTATCTGCCTCAGGGCAAGATAATAGGTCTGAGCAAACTGGCTCGCTGCGTCGAGGTGCTGGCACGCCGCCTCCAGGTGCAGGAGCGCCTGACGGCGCAGCTCTGCCGCGAGGTGGAGCGCGAGCTCGGCGCCGCCGGCGTGATGGTGGTGTGCCGTGCGCGCCACCTGTGCATGCAGATGCGAGGCGTGGAGAAACAGGAATCGTCCACCGTCACCACCCATTACGAAGGGCGCTTCGCCGAGGACGCCTCGTTGCGGGCCGAATTCCTTAACGCCATCCGATAGCCATGCTGCTCGACATCGCATTTGTAGTCATCGGTCTGGTGCTCATCCTGTGGGGAGCGTCGGCCCTGACCGACGGCGCATCGGCCATAGCCCGCCGCATGGGAGTGAGCGACCTCGTGGTGGGTCTTACCGTCGTCAGTTTCGGCACATCGGCGCCCGAGCTCACCATAAGCGTCGTCAGCTCCCTGAACGGCAACGCCGGTCTGGCCGTAGGCAACATCGTAGGCAGCAACATCTTCAACATCTGTGCGATAATAGGCATCACGGCCCTCATCCGCCCGGTGCCCGTGGACCGCAGCCTCATGTCAAACGAGATTCCGCTTGTGGTGCTGTCGTCGCTCGTACTCCTCGCCATGGGTTGCGGACCGCTGCTGGACGGCGCGCCTGCAGCCGTGCTGACTCGTGTCGACGGCATTCTTCTGCTGCTGTTCTTCGCAGTGTTCATGCGCTACGTCTTTGCTTCTGCCAAAAACGGCGGAGATGCCGACTCGCCCGAGACTTCCCCGATGCCCGTATGGAAAGCTATCGGAATGACGGTTCTCGGCCTGGCAGCCCTGATATGGGGCGGCGACAAGTTTGTAGACGGCGCCGCGGCCATAGCAGCAGCTATGGGCATCAGCGAGGCCGTGATAGGCCTCACCGTAGTGGCCGTGGGCACATCCCTCCCCGAACTCGCCACCTCCGTCACGGCCGCACTCAAAGGCCGCACGGGCATAGCCGTAGGCAACGTCATCGGCAGCAATATCTTCAACATCTTCATGGTGCTCGGAGCCGCCGCCACCGTGCGCCAGCTGCCTTTTGCGGGCATAGGTCTGCCCGACCTGCTGCTGCTCACCGGCGTCAGCATACTGTTCTGGCTCAGCGGACGCGTGATAGGCCACAACGTCATCACCCGCAGCGAGGGCACCGTGTTCGTTGTCATCTACGTAGCCTACATGACCTGGGTCGTGGCCGGTGCCCTGAACCTTTTTTAACAGATACAACCACAACCACCGGGCGTCCGGGCGTGTTTATAGTCCAAAAGCATTAACGCAATATGGACTATCAGGATTTTATCAACAAAACAGAAACGATGCTGGTGGAATTCTACGCATCGTGGTGCCCCCACTGCCAGCGCATGATGCCGGTAGTGGCCGAAGTGAAGGAACTCCTCGGCGGAATGGCCGGTGTGTATCAGTTCGACATCGACAAGAACCAGCAGGCGGCCCAGGAGGCCGGCGTGGAAAGTGTGCCCACCTTTATAATCTACCGCAACGGCAAGGAACTATGGCGGCACACCGGCGAAATAGACGGACAGGTGCTCCTGGAAACCGTGCAGCGCTGCATGGCTCCGCGCACCGACGAATACTGATTCCATGACCCTCTTCTCCGACTGGCTGCGGCTGCTGCATGTGCCTTACACCGAGGCGTACAGCGACTCGCGCTTCCGGAGCATGAGTTTTCAGTCGCTCTACGGCCTGGGCAAGCTCATGCAGGAGTACGGCGTCGGCACCCGCGGTGTGCGCCTTCCCGACAAAGGGCACATAGCGGCGCTGCCGGTGCCGTTCGTGGCGCCGATGCGCGACGGCTCGATGGTGATAGTCACCGGCACTGCCGACGGCAACATAGGCTATCTGACGCAGGGCTATGCCGCACAGGCGCCGCAGGCTGAATTCGCCGACGCCTGGACCGGCGCAGCCCTGCTCGCAGCGCCGGCGTCAGGGGCGCGTGAGCCCGACTGGGGGCGCCACCGCTTCGCCGAGGTCATGACGCGCCTGCGCGACATCGGAGTGTGGATAGCCCTCGCCACCGTCTTCATCTATATGTTTATCGCCCACGGGCTGGAAGGCCGCTGGTACACCGTGCTGCTGACGCTGTTCAACATCGGAGGGCTCACCCTCTCGTTCATGCTTGTGCAGAAGACAGCCGGAGTACACACCCACATCCAGGACCACGTGTGCGGCGTTCTCCAGAAAGGCGGCTGCGACGACATACTCGCCACCCGCGCCTCCACTTTTATGGGCATTTTCCACTGGAGCGAGGTGGGCATGGCCTACTTCGGCGTCAGCCTCGCCACGCTCCTGCTCTTCCCCGACCACATCGGCGACCTCGCGCTCATCAACGTTTGCTGCCTGCCCTACACCGTCTGGAGCATCAGCTATCAGCGCTTTGTGGCACGGCGGTGGTGTACCATGTGCGTGGGTGTGCAGCTCACGCTGTGGCTGCTGTTCTTCTGCTACCTCGGCGGCCACTGCTTCCGCGGCGCATGGCCTCCGGGCATCGGATTCTTCGTGCTGGGCGCCGTCTATATCGCCGCACTGATTGTGCTCAACAAGTATTCCCGCATCTTGAAATATATCTATTATGACACCGACAAAGACAGCGGCACCGACGCCGCCGGCAATCCCTCCTGACTGCGGCGCCGTGGAGCTTACGTCGATGGAGCTCAACGCCTTCCGCCTGGCAGGACGGCACACGCGCCTCACGCCCGAGGTCCTCGCTGCCGTAGCCGCCGGCAAAAGCTCGGCTACGGATGTTGTAGAGCCGTACTGATGCGCAAATGAACATCGAATCAATGTTTCACGGCTCCTGATGTTGTCCATTCGAGTGAGGCTCTTGATTTCGGGAAAGTTTTTTTGTGACCAGACGCAAAGAACAGGCTGGATAGCAGATTTTTCGAATCTACACTTCGACTCCCGGCCGTTCCGGCTTTTATCATTGAACTGAGCGCCTGAGATTGCTTTTTAAAGTCGTGGTTCACAGGGCCAACCCCACCACTTCTTTTTGCTATATCGTAAAAATTATCTAAATTTGTCCTGCAATTCAAACCTTAAAAAGACTATACCGACATGAAAATCAAGAATTCATTGAAAAAAGTAATGGATAAACTTAAAATATTGCCAATTCTTTATATTTTGATCACATTATGTTCGTGCTCTTCATCAGATGAAGGCGACCAACCGATTATCCCCTCCACAGATGACATTATATTTATGGCCACAGGTGGTACACAGGAGATAGAGATCGGTCAAGGTTGGACTCTTGATGTCTCGAACCCTGATGTTTGGTGCAGTGCTGAAGTGATTGGATCAAAGCTCATTCTTACTGCGCTATCCAATTCCGGCTCAGAAAGTCGACAGATGAAATTTCATCTGAGCAAAAGCAACTCTCGACGTGAAGTAAACGTACTTCAGTATCCTGTAGCAAAAGTTAATATCGGTGAAAAGCCCGGCAGTTTTCCTAAAGATGGAGGCCAATTCGACCTCTCCATAGAGAGTAATATCCCCTTTAGTAAGGTCTCAGTTTCAGGCGATGGCAAAGACTGGCTGACATGCGTCATCTCTCGCAGTGTTACCCTGCACATTACCATTAGTCCCAACAATGGTGAAAAAAGCCGCACAGCAACAATCACTTTGGAAGATGACAAAGGAAATATCATCTATAGTTTCACCATTACCCAGAAAGGGAATCAACCATTTAACACAATATATTATACTACAACGGGAGGATCACTTATAAGTGTAAACAGCAACAGCTTTGGTGGAAACGTTCAAATTCTGTCCCACACGTATCTTGACGGTGAAGGTGAGATTGTCTTCAGTGGAAATATTCTTGCAATTAACTACAATGCCTTTTACGATCAAAGTTCTCTGCTCACGGTGAGCCTTCCAGAAAGTGTATGCGGAATTGGCGAAAGAGCTTTTAAGAATTGCTGGAACCTTAAAGAAATCAACATTCCCGAAAACGTGAAGAGTATTGGGGAGGAGGCCTTCATTAACTGCAATTCCCTGAAATCCATTACAGTCCCATATGATTGCGAGTTAGGTCGCAAAGTCTTTGCCTTTTCTGGTCTGGAACATTTTTCATTCCCTGAAATGGAGTACATTCCATATTCAACTTTCTTAAACTGCACAAAATTGAAGTCAGTCCAATTGCCGGAAGGTCTTAAGACCATCGGCGAGAGTGCATTCAAAGGTTGCACAATGCTTCAGTCTGTAAGTATCCCAAGCTCGTTAACTGATGTTTATGTGGATGCTTTCAAAGATTGCAAATCACTTGAGAATCTTTCTTTCGGTCGCGAGGTTGCTTTCGAGAGATGTTTCGATGGTGCAGAAGGAAGCATCAGTTTTTACCCGAGTGCCGGGGAATACGGTCTTTCGCTTCTTGGGGGCTTTAAAGGGACTTATATATGTCCGGAAGATGTAACACCGGAGCGCCTTATAGGCAACAGAGCTTATTTGACGCCCGAATTGCGTTTCGGTGGGAAATATGCCAGTGAAGACGGTCGGTGTCTGATCATTGACGGCGACTTATACATAGCCAATCTATACGATTATTCGGATACTCAATATGAATTTCCCAAAGGAATCAAAAAGGTAGTTGACAGGTCGATAAAACTCCATGGCTGGGACAATGGTTACAAAAATGTTGTTTTCTTCTTCTTTGCAGAAGGATTGGAGGAAATGGGATGGGACGCCTTTATGACCTTTGACGAAAATCATAGTTATAGCCAAAGCACTTACCCTGTAATAAACTTTCCCAAATCATTTAAGAAGTTCACTGGTAATATTCCAATCAATTTTAACATTGGTTGTTATGCGATCTTCAATTCTGAAATACCGCCAGAACTTGACAATTACGACATATTTCAGTTTGATGTTGCCGCCAATGTTATACTTGTGCCGGAAAATGCTGTAGAAACATATAAATTGGCATGGCCACAACACAGTCGCATAATACGTCAGGGATCTATTGATGATTTCGTTCATTGGGACGGCCCAAATCAGTGACCTCCGTGCATGCGCGACATAGCTTCCTTCCTCAGGGATAAAAGAAGCGATCACCCTCGCGATCACCGTGCCCGAGTGATTTTTTCGTTTTTTTGCCGCAGAATCCGCTGCAATACGAAAAAATTGCTTATCTTTACGCCACTATGACAGCATGGATTCTTTGGCTGATAGTCGCGGCGGTGCTCGTGACTGTCGAAGTGATGACACAGATGGTATGGACGCTATGCCTCGCTATCGGATGCGCCGGTGCTCTGGCCGCATCGCTGTGCGGCGCGGGCGTCACTGTGCAGATTGCAACTATGGCCGTAACGGCGATGGTGGCCTACGTGGTGCTGGTGCCCTATTTCCGCCGCCTGCACCACCGTATCGCCGAGCGCGACGGCAACCGCCTGCGCACGGGCATGGACGCCCTGATAGGCAAGGAAGCTACCGTCATCAAAAGCATCGAGGCCGGCGGCATGGGACGCGTCAAGGCCGACGGCGACAACTGGCAGGCCGTGGCGCGCCATCCCGACATCAGCTTCCGCGTTGGCGAACGCGTGCGCATACACTCCTACGACAGCATAATCCTCACAGTAGAACCAATCTAACACCATAAATCATATGGCAACTCCTACCCTGATTCTGGCCATTGCACTCGTAGTGCTGGCCATAGTGGTTATATCGGCCGGCGTCCGCGTCGTTCCGCAGTCCGAAACGTGCGTCATCGAGCGCCTCGGCCGCTTCCACAGCGTGCTCGGCCCGGGACTCAACTTCATCATCCCGTTCATCGACAAGCCCAAGACCATATTCACCCGCCGCATCGAGACCGGCGTCGGCGGCCGTGTCTACGTCCGCATGACGTCCTCTCCGGTCATCGACCTGCGCGAACAGGTCTACGACTTCCCTTCGCAGCAGGTAATCACGCGCGACAACGTCACCACCGAGATCAATGCCCTGCTTTATTTCCAGATAGTCGACCCGAAGAAAGCCGTCTACGAAATCGACAATCTGCCCAACGCCATCGAGAAACTCACGCAGACATCGCTGCGCAACGTCATCGGCGAGCTTGAGCTGGACGAGACCCTCACCTCGCGCGACACCATCAACTCGCGCCTACAGACCATCCTCGACGACGCCACCAACAAGTGGGGCGTCAAGGTGAACCGCGTCGAGCTTCAGGACATCACGCCTCCCGAGAGCGTGCGCGTAGCCATGGAGAAGCAGATGCAGGCCGAGCGCAACCGCCGCGCCGAGATTCTGAACGCCGAGGGCGAGAAGCGCTCGCTCATACTGCGCTCCGAGGGTGAGAAAGCATCCAAGATCAACGAGGCCGAAGCCATCAAGCAGTCGGAGATTCTGCGCGCCGAGGGCGAGGCTCAGGCCATCATCCTCAACGCCCAGGCCGAGGCCGACGCCATCCTCCGCGTGGCGCAGGCCGTCAGCGACACCCGCACCGACCCCGCCACCTACATGCTGGCGATGAAGTATATCGAGACCCTCAAGGAGATGACTTCCGGACAGGACAACAAGACCGTCTACATACCCTACGAGGCGTCATCCGTACTATCGTCCATCGGTTCAATAAAAAGCCTTTTCAACAAGGACTGACGCAATAAATAGGCCACACTTTCGTTTTTAGTGTGTGCGTAAGATAACGAGACATATCGCGGGCGCGCTTCTGTGCGCCCTGGCAGGAGTGCCGGCGGCCGTCGCTCAGGACGCGTCGTCGGCCTATACTTTTCTGAATGTAAGCTCGTCGTCCAAGATCTACGGCCTCGGCGGCGTCAACATCTCGCTGGTCGACGACGACCTAATGAGCACCGACTGCAACCCCGCGCTGCTCGGCCCCGAGATGACCGGACAGATAGGCCTGAACTACATGCACTACATAGGCGGCAGCAACTTCGCCGGACTGCGCTACGCACACTCCGCGGGCGAACACGGCGCATGGAGCGTGTCCGTGCGCTATTTCGGCTACGGAAGCATGAAGGAGGCCCTCCCCGACGGCTCCATCGTGGGCGAATTTTCGCCCAAGGACGTGGCCTTCGGCGCCACTTACTCCCGCGACATCTACGGGCGCTGGCGCGGCGGCATCACCCTGCGCGGCCTCTACAGCGCCTATGCCGACTACTCTGCCTTCGCCATCAGCACCGACCTCGGCGTCAACTACTACGACGAGGAGCGCGACCTGTCGCTCTCAATGGTAGTCGCCAATCTCGGCGGCCAGGTCAAGCGCTTCAACCACAGCTACGACCGCCTGCCTCTGGACGTACGCCTGGGCTGGTCGCAGAGCTTCGGTTCCTTCCCCGTGCGCTTCAGCGTCACAGCTTGGAACCTCACCAAGTGGAAGCTGCCCTACCTCGACGCCGGCGACGGTACTTCCGAGCCGGAAATGAAGGACTCGTTCAAAAGCAACCTCTTCCGCCACCTCGTGTTCGGCGCCGACATCATAGCCTCGCCCAACTACTACATCGGCATCGGCTACAACTACAAGACGCGCACCGACATGAGCACCTACTCGCGCAGCTTCCTCTCAGGTTTCTCACTGTGCGGCGGCATCAACGTCCGCAGCTTCGCCGTCGGAGTCGCCTTCGCGCAGCCCCACACCGGCGCCACCACCTTCATGCTCAACCTCACCTGCCGCCTCGACGACCTGCTGCATTGAAACGCGGATTTGCAGATAAGCCGCGTTTTTTGTATTTTTGCGCCAAAACAACCAAACCAATGGCAGACAAAAAAGAAATCGTGCTGAGTGGAATACGTTCCACCGGCAATCTACATCTGGGCAACTACTACGGTGCCCTTCGCAAATTCGTGGCTCTGCAGGACGATTACGACTGCAACTTCTTCATCGCCGACCTGCACGCCCTCACAACCAATCCCGACCCCGAGGAGCTGCATGCCAACGTGAAGCACATTCTGGCCGAGTACCTCGCCGCCGGCATCGACCCCGAGAAATCGACGATTTTCATACAGAGTTCCGTCCCCGAAGTGGCCGAAATGTACCTCCTGCTCAACATGCACGTAGGCATCGGCGAACTCATGCGCACCACCTCCTTCAAGGACAAGGCCCGCAAGGCCCTCGGCCTCAAGGCGCCCGAAGCCGGCGAGGACAGCGACGAAGCTTTCGAGAAGGAAATCATCGGCGCCGGTACCAACAAACGCGTCAACGCCGGACTGCTCACCTACCCCACACTCATGGCCGTCGACATCCTCATTCAGAAGGCCACCAAGGTGCCCGTGGGCAAGGACCAGGAGCAGCACCTGGAGCTGACACGACGCTTCGCCCGCCGCATCAACTCGTTCTACAACACAGAAATCTTCCCCGAACCGTACAACTTCGACTTCGACGGCAAACCCGTCAAGGTGCCCGGACTCGACGGCAGCGGCAAGATGGGTAAGAGCGAGGGCAACTGCATCTACCTCGTCGACGACCCCAAAGTGCTCCGCAAGAAAGTGATGCGCGCCACCACGGACGAAGGCCCCAAGGAACCGAACTCGCCCATGACGGAGCCCGTAGCCAACCTCTTCTCGCTGCTCGAGCTCACCAGCACACCCGACGTAGTGAAGCACTTCCGCGACGCCTACGCCGACTGCTCCATACGCTACGGCGACCTCAAGAAACAGCTTGCCGAGGATATTCTGGCCGTCACCACTCCCATACGCGAGCGTGTGCAGGACATCATCAACGACGAGGCCTACCTGCACCGCGTCGTCACCCGCGGCGCC
>ENA-UOJO01001180-UOJO01001180.1-human-gut-metagenome-genome-assembly--contig:-P57-NODE-1180-length-34696-cov-7.884241_pt1 | contig 34696 bp, 26 predicted proteins | sample MGYA00242351_ERZ723898 | MGnify/ENA metagenome assembly ERZ723898 | reverse complement strand
AATCTTTCTCAAAAGATAATGAAGGATTCAGAGAAGCGGAACAAATTGCAATGAAATATTACGGCAAGATGATTGCCGACATTAAAAATGTGATTCCCGGTATTTCTGTCAAAGAGTATCAGCTGTTCATCTTTTCCTCTCTCGGATTTTCATCCACAGCGATAACTCTGTTTATGGGAGAAAGTAAAATTAGTAATATATACAACCACCGGCGCCATCTCAAAGATAAGGTCAATCAACTGGAACCGGCATTGGCAGAACAATATTTAAAAATATTGCTGTAACAGTTGGCAAATACGCACTTGTAATGTGCTGAATATCGACATTCTACGCCCCTGCCAAATTGTTCGCATTTGGCAAGGGTGTAATATTTTGTATTTCAGCTATTTACAAAGTGGGCTTGCCAAACGATTTTTCTTGAAAAAGTTGGATTGAATGCTTTCTGAGATTAATTTTGCGACATGATTCAATACAATCAATAAGTATAGCATGAGAAAAATCACAATAGCGTTTACGTTGTCTCTGTTGTTGCTGCCACTTTGCCTTACAGCGCAAAATACGGCCAGCGGCAATAAAACGGTGATTAAATATCGCCCGGGTAGTACCAATCGTCCGTCTAAACCATCGAATGAAGGAATTGATGTTTTTATAACCGAAAACACGCTCATCTTCGACCTTCCGGAGTATGTCGAATACATGACGGTGGAACTAAAGCAGGGCGACGTTGTGATGCTCACCGATATGGTGGATCATGAGGATGCCTCGCTCGACGTCGCAGGACTGCACGGCGAGTACGAAATACTCTGCCGCACCGACGGCAACCAGCTCTTCGCCGGCAATATCGAACTATAAAACACATACAACAAATGGAGGTATCCGAAAATCCTTAACAGAGTAGGAAATAACTAAAACACTTTATTGATATGGAAAAATCCAAAATCGAAAAGTTCGTCAGCGGCATTGTAGATGCCACTCTCCCGGAGGAGCAGCAGTCGTTGATTCTAAATTCCGACCTGGACAGCATGGGTGGTGATAACTCACGTTGTCAGAATTACGCCTCAGACGCATGTGCAGGAAAAAATGATAGATGCTCAAATGCCGGTAGCTGTGGTGAAAGATCGGAAAACGAAGGCTGCTTCAACGGAGTAATAGTTTTTAATCCAGAAAATACTTGCGGCCCCATGATAAAGCCGTAACTCACAGAGGTCGAACTCAATAGCTCTAATCATAAACTATTTAGTTCGACCTCCTATGCACCTTTATAATTTTATATGAAACAGAGCAGATTCACCACCTGCATACCGCTACAAAACGGTTACACAATCATTTACAACGCACTGAATGACAAATTTATCGTCAGCAATTCCATAAATCTGAGTCTTCGCGGCAATCAGATAACCGGCAGCGCAGAAAAGCTGACAGGGCAATTGTCGGAAGCAGGGGTACTGCTGGATGAGGGCGTGGATGAAGTTAAATTGCTTGCCGACTTATTTGAGCGCATCGACAACAATGACAGCGAGTGCCATATCCATATAAATCCGACACTTAACTGCAATTTTCGCTGCTGGTATTGTTATGAGGAGCATCAGCCGGCGTCAAGGATGCAGGACACGGTATTGCAGGCTGTGCTGAAACTTCTGGCAACGACAGTAGAGCGCAACTGTGAACTGAAGGTGCTGTATCTCTCGTTCTTCGGTGGAGAACCGCTGCTATATTATCGTGATATTGCACTCCCCATAATACATCATGCGCAGGATATCTGTGCGAAACGAGGAGTGGAATTGCAGTTGCATTTCACTACCAACGGATATTTCCTCAGCAAAAAAGTGCTTGAATCGCTAAAGGGCATAGATACAAGTTTTCAGATAACTGTTGACGGTGGTCGTGAATTTCATGATAAAACGCGTTTCTGCATCAACGGGAAAGGAAGCTACCACCGTATTATGAATAATATAAAGGAAGCGGCTAAAGACAATAATGTAATATTCAGAATAAACTACACAGCTGAAAATCTGAAAAGCGTATATGATGTTCTGGAAGATATGGCCGATATTGATAAAGATGCCAGAAAGAATATATCGGTTGACCTACAGCGTGTCTGGCAAGACCTTGATTCTGACAACGACATCGAGAATGAAGTTTCCCACATTTGCTCCTTATTCCGAGACAAAGGTTTCAGTTGCCACACACACTATATGCGCGGCGCTCCCGGTTCGTCGTGCTATGGCGACAAACGCAACAATGTACTGATAAATTACAATGGCGATGTGTTCTTTTGCACAGCGCGCGATTTCAAGCGGGAAGACAGGGCCGGTTATCTTGACGAGGACGGACAAATTGTATGGGAAAACAATGCGCTGGAGTGTCGCATGGCTGTGAAGTTCTCAAGAGACGAGTGTCGCAATTGCCGCATCGCACCAATCTGTGGAGGCGGCTGCCGTCAGCGGGCGATGGAAAGAATCGACAGGGAGGGATGTCTTTTGGATTATTCCGAAGAAAACAAAACAGAAATTGTATTACGTAGATTCGAGCAGTTTTTTATTAGAATCTGATGGAGATTTATCATGATTGTATTACGGACGTCTAAGAAATAATTGTTATCTTTGCTGGCAAATAAATCGCATCTTGCTTATGAAAAGGGTTGTACTGTTGATTATTGCTAATTTTATTCTTGCGCAAACTTTCTTGGCGCAAGAACCGGCACGACGCGCTTTCGGTGTATACAGCAGTACCGACCGCAGGCCGCTGGAGGGTGTGGCCGTGAGCCTGCTCAGCACTGCCGATTCCACCCTGCGGGATGTGGCTCTGACCGATGCAGCAGGGCGCGCGTTGCTTCCATCCGACAGTCTGGAGCATCGCATCCTGGCGCTCAGTCATCCGGGCATGACACCTCTAAGCATGATTGCGGCTACCGCACCCGATTCGATGTTCATGACACCGACCGGCACTGAGCTGAAAGAGCTTACCGTCACAGGCAGCGCACTGACACGCAAGGCCGGCAAATTCATCTTCGATCCCTCCACTTTGGGCAATCATGCCACCAATGCCCGGGAAGCGGTGGAACTTACGCCGCTGGTGTATATGGACAGCGAGGGCGGCGTGAAAATCACCGGCGTGGGAACGTCTGTGATTTACATCAACGGCCGGCCTCCGAAAATGGCCCCACAAGCCCTGAAGAATTATCTTGCAGCAATTCCATCCGGAAATATCAAGAGTATAGAGATTATCACCAACCCCGGCAGCAGCTACAAGGCGTCTATGACGGGGGGTATAGTGAACGTGATTCTGCGCAGACCCGACGAGGGAACTATATTCAGCCTGGTAGAGGACGGCTCATGGGCCGAAAACAGCCTGTCATCGTACACGACAGCTGTGGCAGGCTACACCAAAGGACATTTTTCGGCCACGGCATACGCTCTTTACGGCTACTACGACAGGCGCAACAAGACGCGCACCCTCTATGAGTACACTGATCCGGCTCTGACAGTAGAGAACACCGACCGCTTCAAAAACATCTCCAACAGCATTCTGGGCGGCCTGAACGGAGAGTTCAGACCCAATAGCAAAAGCACCATAGGTGTGGGGCTGAATCTTTCGGGCAATCAGGCCGACGACCGGTCGACGGTGCGCTCACTATCCACCGGGCCGGACGCCGACCCGACAGAAAGCGGCATGGGCATCAACAGACGCACTCCCTGGACATCGCCTACCATAGGCGTGACATCTTTCTATACACTCGAAACCGATACTCTTGGCAGCTATCTGGACGTGGGTGCCGACTGGTCGACCATGAAAGCGCGCGTCAACACCGACTATCTTAATGACGATGAGCTGCGCCGCCAGGAAACACGCACAGACATGGACGGATTCAACATACGACCTACCTATCGCCGCGCCATAGGCCGAAGACACTCCGTGCGCGCCGGCTACGATTACTCCTACGGCCGCATAGACAATCATGAGAATCTGTACGGACAGATTGACAATTTCCGTTACAACGAACAGGTTCATGCCGCGTTTGCCGAATGGAACGGCAAGTTTGGCGAGAACCTGTCGGTGATGCTGGGGCTGCGTGTGGAGCATACGCGCACGACGGGCCGCAGCGCCGACGCCTCTCTCAATTTCTTGCGCTCCTACACCGACGTGTTCCCCTCGCTGAGTGTGAGCCTGAATATTCCGCGAGGCGACCAAAGCATATCTCTTGACGTGTCAAGAGACATATTCCGGCCTTACTTCAACAGGCTCAACCCCTACGTCTACTACACTTCCGGGACCACATGCCGCAAGGGCAATCCTCTGCTCCGGTCCGACAAGAGCTGGCGTGCAAGCCTCTACTACGGCTTTCTGAAGGACTTCACGCTTGTGTTGAATGCCGACTATACTCCCTCGGATGCCGTCAGAGAATACACCTACGGCAAGGATGGCATGACAGTGTCCAGTTTTCTGAACTCAGGCACTCAACTTTTCAGCCAGGCCTCACTGACCTACAACCGAACGTTCAGGGACTGGCTACGGGTGAAACTTCAGGGACAGATAAACTACTACAGGGAAACCGGCGACATCGGCGGCGGATGGATGGAGAGGTCGCACATAAGTTATTGCGCCGACATCAATCTGTCGGCTGTGCTCTCGCCGCGGTATATGCTGCGTGCCACAGCCTGGCTTAGCGCTAACTCACCCAGCGAGTTTTTCGGCTACAAGTTCGGCTGGCGCAACTACCTTAGTCTGGGGCTGCGCAAGAGTTTCCGATGCGGTCTGGACATAAGTCTTACCGCCGGCAACATACTGAACACACACAACAATACGGGGCATTTCCGCACGCCGGCCTACAGCTATGACATTCGCACGAGCTACTCGCAACGTTCCGTGGAGCTGAGTGTGTCCTACGCATTCGGCAACTTCCGCATGCGCTATGCCGACACCCGCAGTTCCAATGTGGTGAAGGGCAGACTGAACACAAAATAGCGTAATGTGGCGGTGGCGGCACATATATTCCTACCAGCAGGTGGAACACTCCGACTGCGGCCTCGCCTGCATACGCATATTGTGTCGCTACCACGGGTTGCGGCTGCCGATGAGTTTCCTGCGCGGACATGTCGAGATAAACCGCCTCGGCGCTTCCGTACGCGACATAGTGGGCGCATTGCGTGGGCTGCATATGGAGGCCGCAGCAGTGCGCGTCGGCATGGAGCACATCGCCGAAATGCCGTTGCCGTCCATATTGTACTGGAACAGGCGTCATTTCGTCGTTCTGTACAAAATAAGCGCAAATGGCAGTTACTTTTACATCGTAGACCCCGCAGAGGGCAAAATGAGGATAGCACGTGAGCAGTTTGAAAAGAGCTTTATAAACAACAAAGACCGCGGCATAGCGATACTCGCAGATCCAGCCGACGGATTTCTTGAACAACAAGCTGACATTCCGGCATCAAAGCACAGACTGCACAAGCTCGCGGTTTCAGCAATAGGGGAGCATCGCAAATCATTTGTTGCAGTATGTGTACTGATGCTTTTCGCCATGGCCGCCGATGTGGCGTTACCATTCTTTTTTCAGCGCACCGTGGACGAGGGTATCCGCAATAACGACATCCCTCTCATATGGCTGCTGGTAGGGTCACAACTGTTTATATTCTTGGGGAACTACGTTGCCAATACCGTGATTAACTATTTGCTTACACGCGTCGGCCTGCAGATGAGTATAAGAATGATAAAGGATTACCTTAACAAAATCATTATCCTGCCTATGAGCTTTTTCGCTAAAAAAGTAAGCTCAGATCTGATTCAGAAAGTCGACGACCATAACCGTATACGTTCATTTCTCGTTTCGTTGCCCGATACGATACTTTTTACCGCTATTTACATAATGTTGTTTTCCGCGATACTGATATATTTCAGTCACGCGGTATTTGTCGTGTTCCTTGTATTTACAGCTTCGGGTATCTTGTGGTCCACGCTGTTCATGCGCCGCCGAAGAGAGCTGGACTACGCATGCTTTTCCTCACTTGCCGAAAACCGCAACAATCTATATGAACTTGTAAACGGCATAGACGAGATAAAAGCAAACTGCGCTCAGCGCCAGCGTGTGGCAGCATGGGACACTGTGCAGAACAGAATAAATACACTTTCGCTGAAAACCACAAGGCTGAAAATGTGGCAGAACGGCGGATATGTGTTTTTCAATCGTCTGCGTGATATAGCTATAACAGGAATATGCGCCACAATGGTGGTACACGGAGAAATGACAATTGGTCTGATGATGACCGTAAGCTATATCGTAGGACGGCTTGCTGTGCCGTTTTCCAATCTTATTGATTCCATTAACTCGTTTCAGGATGTACGTATGTCCTATGAGCGTGTAGAGGAGGTGATGGAATCGGACGCTACACCCTCAGGCATCAAACCGCTTCCTGAGGCTGATGCATTGTACTTTGACTCGGTCTGCTTCAGATATCCCGGCGCCGGCTCGCCTATGGTTCTTGATAATCTTTCCCTTACAATCCCCTATGGTAAAACCACTGCGATAGTGGGAGCAAGCGGATGTGGAAAATCAACGCTTCTGAAACTGATGCTTGGCTTCTTCACTCCTGCAGCGGGCCGGGTACATGTGGGTGGCCTTAGCCTTAATGAGATTGATGAATATGCATGGTTGTCTAAAATAGCGGTTGTGATGCAGACCGGGAGTCTGTTTTCCGGAGATATTCTTACAAATATAGCACTTTCTGACGATCATCCCGATCTAAGTCGTGCACAAGAGGCCGCACACGCTGCATGCATAGATGATTTTATTGAGAATTTACCCATGGGATACAATACTCCGATCGGCAAAATCGGAATGGAAATCAGCGGCGGTCAAAAACAGCGGATTCTCATCGCCAGGGCTATTTACCGCAATCCTGAAATTGTCGTTCTTGATGAGGCTACTTCATCGCTTGATGCAGTGACCGAAAGCCGTATTATTCACAATATAATGGAGTCATTTCGGAACCGTACGGTAGTAGTAGTGGCCCATCGGCTCTCTACCGTCCGGAATGCCGATAACATAATCGTGATGAACAAAGGCTGTGTGGCTGAACAGGGGACACACGATCACCTGCTCGCCATTCATGGACTATATTTCGAACTCGTCAATAATCAAGTGGAGCACAATATGTATAAAGCCGTCTGATTGCACGGAAACTACCCGTGCTCGTCACGAGTGGATTCCTTGTTTGGTAGATATGTATGGTTGAATTTGTAATTTGTATGGAATAGTGAGAGAGAAATTATGTTACATCTCATATTACATTTTCATAATTCAATGATAAATTCATGAAAGCGCATGTTACATTTGGCGTTTTGGATTGCTTGTTCAGGCGTGAATTTCCGGTTTTTGGCATCAATTCGGATTATTATGAAAAAAATATTTGGCCTGGGTCTGAATTTGTATATTGAAAATCAGCGTGTTAAGTGAAAGACAAATTTTAAAATTTGGCTTGCGCATAATTGGCTGATATGCAATGCGATACAAATGTAACAAGTCAAACGATTTTTGGCGAAAAATTTGGTGGCTGAGATTTCTTGATGTAACTTTGCCCGATGCGAGAAATGATAAAATTAATCAATCTGACATCCCTAAACTTATAATTCCTATTACTATGCTTAGAAAGTTGTATCCTTGGATGCTTTTTGCCATCGCGCTGCCTGCGGTGGCGCAGGAGCCGGAAAGTGGAGAGGCAGGTGAGGCGCCGCAACAGACGCACGAGCTGAACGAGGTGGTCGTGACGGAAGCGCCTGTGGTGCGCGAGGCTGGAAAGGACAGCTACATCATCACGCCCGAGCTGCGCGAGGGCACTATGAGCGCCGCGCAGCTGATGAGGCGCCTGCAAGGCTTTGTGGTTGACCCGATTTCTGAAAGCGTGAGTATAGCAAAAGACAAGGATATACCGGTGGTGGTGAACGACAAGGAGGTGACGCACAAATACGCCATGTCGCTCAATCCGGAGCGCATCAAGCGCATCGAGGTGCTCCGCTATCCTGCGGGCCGATTCTCCAACGTTCCGATACTTATAAATATAGTGTTGAACAGCAATTATATAGGCACTGACGGCTCGCTGTATGCGACGGCCGATGCAGTGCTCAACGGCAGCGCCACCAACTCGCAGAGCGCAGGCGCCAACGTGGTGTCGTCGTTCGGACGCTGGAGTGTGTTCGGCACGGCGCAGTTCGAGCACAACCTGCAATACAACTCCCGCGGCTACGAGCTTCATGCCGGTGAGGCGGCCGAGGAGGTGTTTCCGCTACCCACGCCGTCGCAGGCCAATGTGCGCATCAGGCAGAGCGCGCCGGCGTTTGTGGCGGGCGCCGACTACCGCATCAGCAACCGGCACACGCTCTCGGCGCAGTCGATCCTCATTCTGGCGGACGCGAACATGCGTGAGCGCACACGCGACCTGAACACCGACGACTACGATTCGCGCAACAGCATCACGAGCCTGTTCTATCAGGGTCAGCCCTCCGACAGGCTGAGCCTCAACGCCGAGCTGAGCTACAACTACTACGACATCAACGACCGCTTTGACTACTCCTTAGAGTCGGGCGACGCCTACTCGTCGTCGCACTTCGACGGCACCAAAAATTATGTCAACGCCAACGGCGGCGCCTCTTACAGCCTAAGCGACCGATGGAACATCTCGGCATGGTACGGCTACACGTGGCGCGACTACAGCAACCGGTCGCGCTCGGCCGACGGTGCCCGCTATTACTTCAAGGAGCAGCGCCACCGTCCGCAGGCCACCGTAAGCTACAACAACGGACGCAATCTCAGCGTCCGGGCCACGGCAGGGCTGCTGCACGTCGTCTCCGACAATATCGGAAACCATGCCGCCCACACCTCGTTCATGCCCGTGGCGCAGATATACTATGCTCCCGTGAAGAAGCTGAATCTGCTGCTGCACTATGGCGGCAGCTCGTCGTATCCCTCGCTTGAGATGCTGTCGCCCAACGCCGTGACCGTCATAAAAGGCCTCTCCACGCGAGGCAATCCCGACCTGCGGGCGCAGGTTATGCACAACGCGGCCGCGGAGCTGACCTTCCTTGATGACTTCAAAGTCGCCTATTCCTACTACTTCGGCGGCGACTCCTGGACGCCGTACTACTCGCTGATGCCCGACGGCACGGCGATGCGCACGAACGTCAACGCCGACTATTCCAACCAGTATCTGGGCGTGAGCTACAGCGGCCGCCCGCTGAAGCATGTGCGGCTCAACGTGACGCTCAACTATCAGTGGCAGCATCTGAAGGCCGACGGCGAGCCGCGCCGCAGCGGCCGCATGTGGTACGCCGACATAGATGTGAACTGGGACATCGCGGGCAGCGGCTGGAACGCCATGGCGGGCTTGTTCGTGCGCAACAGCCACGAGCCGCTGCTTCAGGGACGCAAAGTCAGCAACGTCAACAGCGTGTCGCTGTCGCTGCAGAAAAACTTCCTGAACAACCGCCTCTCGGCCGCCGTGCAGACCTATTTCTGCCCGGGGCTCCTTTCTCGCCGCGACGAAACCCGCGTGAATATACCCGGATTCTCCTATAAGCGCTACACCGACGCACGCATACGTGCGCCTTACGTCGGGATGAGTCTGAGCTACTCGTTCGGCCAGGGCAAGTCGCGCAAGGCCGACAACGATCCCACCTACGACAGCGAAAAGTGATTTCTCTCAGGCCATGCACCGCCGCTTCCCGTTCGTAAAACAACTCGACTCCATGCAGTGCGGTGCGGCGTGCGTGGCCATGATATGCCGCAGTTTCGGCCGGGATTACAGTCTGCGCTTTATCTCGCAGCTATGCCGCCCCACGGCCGAGGGCGCCTCGATGCTCGGAATAAAGGACTGTGCCGAGGCTCTGCATCTGAGGGCTACGGCGGTAAGATGCTCCGTGCGGGCTTTGAGGGAGTTGCCGTTACCATGTGTGCTGCACTGGGACCACAATCATTTCGTCGTGCTGTACGATGTCTGGCACAGACGAAGCGGATGGGTCTACCGGATAGCCGACCCCGCGAAAGGACATATCTGCTGCGGCGAGAAGGAACTGGCTGCACATTGGTGTGCCGGTGAGTCGGCCGAGGGGATAGCTATGAGTGTGACGCCTGACGATGGCTTCGGGTCGGTGGAGGATGCCGGCAGCCGTAATGCCCGTTCGTTCCGTTTTCTGTTATCCTACCTTTCGCGGTTCCGCGGGAAGATTGCCGTAATAGCGCTGATGCTGCTGGCCGGCAGTCTGATGCAGCTCCTGATGCCGTTTCTGATGCAGCTGATAGTGGACGAGGGTATCCGCCGCCGGAGTATAAGCATAATATGGCTGATATTGCTCGGCGAGCTTATGATTGTGGCGGGAAGCACGGTGGCGAATTTCGTGCGCAGCAGACTTTCGCTTGTCATATCCATGCATATCAATGTCTCGCTCGTAAGCGATTTCTTTGCCAAGCTGTTGCGGCTGCCTATGCCTTTCTTTGAGACTAAACTTATGGGCGACCTTTTGCAGCGTATATCGGATCACGGACGTGTGCAGACATTTCTCACCGGGGAAGTCCTCGGCATGGTGTTTACTTTGCTGACTTTCGTAATATTCAGTGTGGTTCTTTTCAGCTACGATGCGTTGCTGTTCGCAGTATTTATTGCCGGCTCGGTAGTTTACGGAGTGTGGATTGCTCTGTTTCTGGAGAGACGCAAGGTCCTGGATTATGAATTGTTCCGACAGTCATCGAAAAATCAGAGCAAGACGTTCCGTTTTATAACGACGATGCAGGAGATCAAGTTGCAGAATTGCGAGGAACGGCGCACTGCCGAGTGGGAGCAAAGTCAGGCAGGGGTGTTCGACGTGCAGATGAAAGCTTTGAAACTCCAGCAGCGTCAGGAGGCCGGGGCCGTAGCGATTAATGAGGTGAAGAATATTGTCCTGACAGTCCTGGCCGCTTCGGCCGTTATCCGGGGCGAAATGACTCTTGGCGCCATGCTTGCCGTGCAATATATAATCGGGCAGCTCAATTCGCCGGTCGAACAGTTTATGTCGTTTGTGTATTCTGTTCAGGATGTGCGTATTTCGCTTGAACGCATCAACGAGGTACATTGCAGCGCTGAGGAGGAGAACGGGGAAGATGCTGTCGCGTCGTTTGCTCCGGATGTCCCGCGGCAGATAGTTTTTGATGATGTATGCTTCAAGTACGACGCACATGCCTTGAATGATACAATCAGCCATGTGTCGGTTACGATTCCGCAGGGTGGCGTCACTGCCATTGTAGGAGCCTCGGGAAGCGGCAAGACAACCCTTGTGAAGCTTATGTTGGGCTACTATCCTCTTGGGGCGGGTCGTATCTCTGTGGCCGGCCGCGACCTCTGCGATTACAACATGAAGTGGTGGCGAAGCCGTTGCGGAGTGGTGATGCAGGATGGCGTAATCTTTTCCGATACAATAGCACGCAACATTGCGGCAGCCGACGGCGAGATAGACCTCGCACGCCTCGAAACCGCCGCACGGGTAGCCTGTATTCTTGATTATATCGAGGGGCTGCCGCTGGGCTGGGACACGGTCATAGGTCCTGACGGAACCGGATTGAGTCAGGGGCAGAAGCAAAGAATACTTATAGCCCGTGCCGTCTACCGCAGTCCTGAATTTATATTTCTTGATGAAGCCACCAATTCTCTTGATGCGTTGAACGAGAGGGCTATTGTTGAGAATCTTGCTGACTTTTACAAGGGGCGCACGGTGGTGGTAGTGGCTCACAGACTTTCAACCGTACGAGATGCCGACAATATAGTCGTGATGGAGTCGGGCCGGGTGGCCGAACAGGGCACGCATGCACAGCTGACCGCTATGCGTGGCCGCTATTATGAGCTGGTGCGTAACCAGTTGGAACTCGGTGCGTGACTATTTTACATCTCCACGACAGTGATGCCGGCGCCGCCGAGGCGTACGTCCTCGTCGCGGAAGGCGCGGACGCCGTGGACGGTGGCGAGGTACTGGCGTATGTACTGGCGCAGGGCGCCGGTGCCGGTGCCGTGGAGTATGCGCACGCGCTGGGCGTTGAACTGGAGGGCGTCGTCGATGAAGTAGGTGACGGCCTGGACAGCTTCGTCGGCGCGCATGCCGCGGACGTCGGTTTCGGGCTTGAAGCGCAGCTGGCGCTCGCGGATGTCGTCGCTGGTGGAGGCGCTGACGAACGACGCGGCTTTGGCGCCCGACGGCGCCTTGCGCAGGGTGGGGGTGAGGCGCGAGAGGCGCACGGTGGTGCGCAGCTGGCCGAAGATGACGGTGGCGCTGTCGCCGCGTACGCTCTCGACGGTGCCGGGTTGACCTGCGCCGTCAAGCAGTACGTTGTCGCCGGGAGCCATGGCCTTGGGCTTTTTGGGTGTCGCAGGTGTGGCCTCGGGGCGCTTGTGGCGGGTGCGAGGCGCGCGGGCCGTAAGGGGATGGTCGGTGTCGGCGTCCTTCATTTCGCCCGAGAGGCGCGTGCGCTCCTCGGCGAGGCGCTGGCGGGCCTCCATGGTGGCCTCGCGCTCGGCCTGGGCGCGGCGGATGTCGTGGATGGTGCGCTCTATGGCGGCGTTGCTGCCTTCGAGGATGCGGCGCGCCTCGGCGCGTGCGTCCTCGATGATCTCGCGGCGCTGGCGCCGCAGGGTGTCGGCGTCGGCCTCGTAGCGGGCGAGGGTTTCTTCGAGGCGTTTTTCCTTGCGGCGTATCTCGGTGCGCTTGTTCTCCCAGTAGCGTTTGTCGCGGGTGATGTCGAGGAGGTATTTGTCGAGGTTGACGTAGTCGCTGCCCACTATCTGCTCGGCGTCGGCGATGACGTCGTCGGGGAGGCCCGTCTTGCGCGCTATCTCCACGGCAAAGGAGCTGCCGGGGTGGCCTATGAGCAGGCGGAACTGAGGCTGCATGAGCTGGCGGTCGTAGAGCATTGAGCCGTTGATGAGGCCGGGCGTGTCCTCGGCGAAGTGCTTGAGGTTCTGGAAGTGGGTGGTGACGACGCCCCACATGCCCCGGGAGTTGAAGCGCCCGAGTATGGCCTGGGCTATGGCGCCGCCTATCTGCGGCTCGGTGCCGGCGCCGAACTCGTCGATGAGTATGAGCGTGCGGTCGTCGCCGCGTTGCAGGAAGTGCTTCATGTTGCGCAGGTGCGAGGAGTAGGTGCTGAGGTCGTCCTCGATGCTCTGGTCGTCGCCTATGTCGATGAAGATGCTGCGGAAGACGCCCATGTGCGAGTTCTCGTAGACGGGCGGCAGCAGTCCGCACTGCATCATGTACTGGACGATGCCTACGGTCTTGAGCGTGACGGATTTGCCGCCGGCGTTGGGCCCGGAGATGACGAGAATGCGCGCATCGGGGGGCGAGAGGGTTATGTCCAGCGGCACTATCTCCTTGTCCTGATGCGCGAGCGACGCCTGAAGCACGGGGTGGCAGGCGTGGTGCCAGTCCATGTCCGGGTCGGGAACGAGAGCCGGGAGGTGGGCGTCGGTCAGGGCGGCGTAGGCTGCCTTGGCGTGGATGAAGTCGAGGAGTCCGAGTGTGTCGAGATTGTCGAGGATGGAGGGTATGTCGGGGCGCAGACGGTCGGCCATGGCTGTGAGCAGACGGGTGACTTCGCGGCGTTCGCGCATCTGAAGTTCGCGCAGACGGTTGTTGGCCTCGACGATTTCGGCCGGTTCTATGAATACAGTCTTGCCCGAGGCCGACTCGTCGTGCACGATGCCGGGGATTCGGCGCTTGTTGGCCGGGGCGACGGGGACGGTGAGGCGTCCGTCGCGTACCGCCGGAGTGGCATCGGCCTCGACCCATCCCTCCTGCACGGCCCGGGCCATGACACGGCGCATGGCTCCGGCTATCACGCCGTTCATCGAGGTGAGGGAGCGTCGGATTTCGGCCAGCTCGGGCGAGGCGTTGTCGCGCACGTTGCCCCAGCGGTCGAGCAGCGAGTCGATGGCCCGCGCGGCATCGTTCATGGGCCATAGGCCGACGGCCACGGCGTCGAGCGCGGGCAGGTCGGACCGGCCTTCGTCGTCGCGGCGGCGGACGAAGAAGGCGTGGAGGTCGGCCACGGTGGTGAGGACTGTCCTGAGCCGCATCAGCTCGGGCGCGGGCATGAAGGCACCCTGCACGCGTATGCCGCGCAGAGCGTCGCGCATGTCGTGGATGGTGCCGAGGCGGAAGTCGCTGTCGGCCGTGGTGAGGGCCTTCATCTCGGCTACCTCGTCGAGGTGCCGCTTCACGGTGGCGAAATCGTCGCTGAAAGCCATGGCGTCGGCCTGCTCCTGCCCCAGGGGGCTGGCGCACAATGCCGCCACGGCCTGCCGTACGCTGTCGAAGCCTACTTTCCTCTCAAAACTTGCGGGATAAATCATATGACTGTTGTTGGACTGCAAAATTACGAAAAAAGAATCTTTGCGTGAAACAAAAAGTCGCGCCGGCGTGTTGATTATGTACACGACGTGCAAAAACGACGTTCATCATATTGAAATCCACACAAGTTTAACAAATATTCAACTCTTATTTATTATGAAAGCCTTGAATGCTACTAATTTCGGAACCACCCGCGCATGGTGGGTTGTTCTTCTCGTCGGCATACTGCTGGTGATCGGCGGCTTTGCCTATTGGTTCTGGCCTGAAGCCGGCTATGCTGTGGCATCGCAGATTTTCGGATGGCTGTTGATTCTTGCCGGTACGGTTCAGTTGTGCGTGTCGGCCAGCGGTCGCGCCGCGCGTGGCTGGGGCTGGTGGCTTGCCGGCGGTATCGTCGACATTTTCATCGGCTTCGTGCTGGTGCGCAATGTGTTCCTGTCAGAGATGGTGTTCCCGTATTTTCTGGCGTTCCTGTTCCTGTTCTGGGGTGTGGAAGCTCTTGTTGACGGCTGTGCCTACCGCGGCCACGCCCGCTACCGCTGGCTCAATGTGGTGAACGGCGTGCTGCTGCTCCTCATTGGATTCTTCTTCATGGAGGCCGGCTGGGTAAGCAACATGTTCATGGTAAGCTTCCTGGTGAGCATCGCCTTCATCTACTGGGGCTTCACCATCGCCATCTCCGCCTACGAGCTCCGTCCCGTAGAAAAGTAAACCTATTAGCCTTTCAGGGCTACCGCGAGGCGTCTTCCGCATCCGTTGTGGGCGATGCCTCGCTTTCGTCGTAGACGCTCTCCAGAATGATGCCCGCCAGCCGCATGCCGAAGATGGCCGTGGTGTGGCTCAGTGTGCCGTTGACGGCGGCTTTCGCTGCCGTCCAGCGGTCGGAGGCGTCGGAGGGCGATGGCGCCTGCATGCGGTTGCGCAGGCGCTCGGGGCTGTAGACGCACATCACCGGTGCCGACGGCATCCGCCCGCTGCGGCGGAATGTGGTGCGCAGAGCCCGCGCCAGGGGGCAGCCCTGCACCTTGCGGAACTCGGCCACGGCTATCTGCCCGGCATGGACTTTCAGCGCCGCCCCCATGCTGGAGACGGTGCGGACGCCCGCGTCGGTGGCTGCGAGCAGCAGGTGGGCCTTGCAGCGCAGCGAGTCTATGGCGTCGACCACGCAGTCGTAGGCCGTCAGGTCGAACTCGGCGGCGTTCTCCGGCGTGTAGGCGGCGCAGATAGCCCGGACGTCGCACTCAGGGTTGATGTCGAGTATTCGGCGGCGCATCACCTCGGTCTTGGCTTGCCCTATGGTGGAGTCGGCCGCCGGCAGCTGCCGGTTGCAGTTGCTCAGCGCCACATCGTCGCTGTCGACTATCGTGAGATGACCCACGCCTGCGCGGGCCAACGCCTCGACGCACCATGAGCCAACGCCTCCCAGGCCGAAAATAATCACGCGCATGCCGGCGAGACGGCGCATCATTTCGTCGCCCGCAAGCAGCGCCATGCGCCCGAAACGTGAGTTGATGTCGTAATCCATGCTGCAAAAGTACGAATTCCGTAGGAAAAGGTGTATCTTTGCGTATGAAAAAATCCTTGTATACGCGTAACAGTGCGTATTCCCCGATTTATTTTGTATATTTGCAAGCGTAAATAATCCCCTCTTATGAAGATAGGTATCATCGTAGCCATGAGCAAGGAACTCGCCCTGCTCCTGCACAACATAGAAGACGAGTCGCGCGTCACCGTCAACAACCGCAATTTCTACATCGGCCGCATCGGCCGCCACGAGGTAGTTCTGGCACAATGCGGCATAGGCAAGGTGAATGCCGCTGTGGGCACGCTGACGCTCATCGAGAATTTTCATCCCTCGCTCATCATCAACACCGGCGTGGCCGGAGGCACCGGCGCCGGTGCGCGCGTGATGGATGTGGTGGCCGCCACGGCCGTGGCCTATCACGATGTGTGGTGCGGACCGGACACCGAGTGGGGCCAGGCCGCCGATTGCCCCCGTCTTTTCGAGTGTCCGCTGCCGGAGGCTGCTTTCCACGGACTTAATCTCAAGCGCGGACTCATTGCAAGCGGCGACATTTTTGTGAGCGATGCCGACACCGTGCGCCGCATACTCGACATATATCCGGACGCAGTGGCCGTGGACATGGAGTCGGCTGCCGTCGCCCAGGTGTGCTTCCTCAAGGATGTGCCCTGCGTGGTGCTGCGTGTGATAAGCGACACTCCCGGTGCGGCCGACAATGTGGCGCAGTACGCCAGCTTCTGGGACACAGCGCCTACGTGTACCTTTGAGGCCGTGGGCGCGCTCATGAGCAAGCTCTGAGGCGCGGCGGCATGAAGGACATACCCGTAGCCCGCGGGCGCCGCTATCTTCTGGAGATGATAGCGCGGGGCGAGCACGAGAATCAGGATTTCAAGTACAGCATAGGGGACGCCTGCAAGATAGCCCGCAGCATATCGGCCTTCGCCAACCGTGGCGGCGGCCATCTGCTCATCGGCGTCAAGGACAACGGCGTCGTGGCCGGTGTGCGCAACGAGGAGGATGTGTACGTAGTGGAAGAGGCGGCGTCGCTGTACTGCCGTCCCGCCCAGCATATAGACTTCGCGGCGTTCCGCTACGACGAGCGCGCCGTCGTCATCCGCGCGTCGGTGGCAGCGTGTGCGTCGCGGCCCGTGATGGCCCGCGATGCTGACGGTTCGTGGCAGGCCTACTACCGCGTGGCCGACGAGAATATCCGGGCCCACCCGCTGATGGTCGAGGCCTGGCGCCGACGTTCGGCCGCAACGTGTATCGCGCTGCGCGAGGATTCGCCCGGCCGCGCGCTGCTGGCGCTGGTGGCGCGTTCCGGCGCAGCCGGTGTGCGCCCGGAGGATGTGGCACCGGCTCTCGGCATCAGCCGCCGCACGGCGTCGGCCCACATTGTGCGTCTTGCGGCCATGAGGATTCTCGACTTTGTCTATTCCGACGGCGAGTTCCGCGTGGTGGCCGCTGACAGTCCGGAGCCTTAGCCGGCCGACCGTAGCGTTGCGTAAAGAGCAACCGGATTCCGGATTCTGCTCGGTTTTTGCAGTTTTTGTGTTATTTTTTTGTCGATTGATAAAAAAATTATAATTTTGCAGCGATGCGCAGAGGCGCGTCGCTAAATATTTATTAGAAAACGTTTTGCTTTTCGCTCTTAGTTGATGAACCTGAGAAATTTTGAAACAAGAGAAGCGAGAAAAGGCAAGATGGTTTCTCACGCATATGCGTGGGCAGCTATTGGTGCATCCGCTTCTCATGGTTTTCTCAGGACCTATCAACTAAGGGTGTGGCAATTCAGCCCACGTTTTTTTCGTTTATAACAGGTGCAGTTGAGGGTTGCAGCCGCCAGGAAAGTTTTTTATTTATGTATAACAAACCAATCAGGAGCTTGGTCGTGCTGATGCTGGGAGCCGGTCTGCTGACATCGTCGTGCGCCACGCTGTTCACCAAGTCACGGCAGGAAATCCAGTTCAAGGGAGTACCCGGCACTGTTGTAATCGACAAAAAGAAAAATCAGCCCATTGCCGAAATCGGGTCCAACGGCTTTGCGCGCGCCGAGGTGCGCAAGCAGTTGGGCAAGAAAGAGCTGCGCGCCACCAGAGACGGCTATCAGCCTGCCGACTATGCCCTGGAGACAAAGATGCAGGGATGGTTCTGGGGCAATCTGATCCTCGGTGGCATTCCCGGTATGGCTATCGATGCCGCCACGGGCAAGATGAAGAAGTATAAGACCGACGTTCTCGACGTCACCCTCATGCCGCTGGAGGGCCAGGAGGAGGTGACGGAGGAGATTGTAGTGCCGAATCTGCCGCAGACCGTGAGCCGCGAGAATCCGGGCGTCACGGATGCAGAGAAGGCCATAATCCGCTGGTACATCGACTCTGACCCGCGTGGTGCGCGTGTCTACTGGCGTGTCATCTCCAACGTACCCGCCGAGGTGCACAATACCAACGAGACGTATCTCACAACCACTCCTATCGAGGAGACGCGCAGCTTCAATATCCCGGGCCTCAATTACGACAACGCACAGGCCGTGACGGTAGAAATCAAGCTCACGAAGCGCGGCTATGAGGATCAGGTGAAGCGCTATAATGTGCGCCAGGCCCTCGACCAGCAGGAAATCAGCGGTTTCTTCGAACTCGTGCCCAAAACCAATTAATCAGATAACATGAAAAGTTTCATCAAGTCGGCAGCGGCTTTCGGGCTGTTGCTGTGCATGTCGGCAGTCGGATTCGGCGCGCATGCCAAGAATTTCACTATCGTGGTAAACAGCGACCCCGAGGAGGCCGAGGTGTATCTTAACGGCACGATGGTGGCGAACTCCACACCGGCCGTGATTGAGGTGGACAAGAAGACGGCCGCCAAGACCATGATAATCCAGGTACGCAAGGAAGGCTACGAGAACAAGTCCGCCACGGTGTCCTACACGGCCAAGCAGCTCAAGGCCAATCCGGTGCTGTATCTCAAAATGAAGAAGAAGGCATCGGCAGCCGCCAACCGTCCGTCGGCTGCCGACCCGACGGTGACCGTGGCCGAGAGCCGTCAGCGCGTCGACCGCCACAACCCCGGAACCACCGGCATGGAGCAGGCCATAATACGCTGGTTCTTCGATTCCGATCCACGCGGAGCCCGCATCTTCTGGCGAGTCATATCCAGTGTGCCCGCTGAGGTGAAGAATACCAACGAGACGTATCTCACGACAACCCCTCTGGAGGAAACCCGCAGTTTCAATATCCAGGGTCTCACCTACAACAATTCGCGCGACGTGACGGTGGAAATCAAGGTCTCGAAACGCGGCTATGAGGACCAGGTGAAGCGTTTTAACGTACGCCAGGCGCTCGACCAGCAGGAAATCAGCGGTTTCTTTGAGCTTGTGCCGAAGGAGACCGAGAAAGAGGAATGACATTCTGATTCTTTATCTGAGGCGGGGAGCATACGTCGGGCCTGAAGCGCCGGACTGCGGGGCTCCCCGTTTTTTAGTTTAGTTTATAGTTGATAGGGGATAGGTAAGGGGGAACGCTGCTTCGTGGCAGTTAGGAGTGGGAGTGAGGGCGTTATCGAAACAAAAATACAGAGATGACAAAAATAACAGATTAAATTTTAATCAGTTTTTGTGGTAGAGGTAATAGATTGTGTGTGAGGACGAGATACAGAAGAATATAAGGTCATAAGGGACAGAAGAATAAATATTTAAATTTGAATTTTTGTTGCTTATGACTTTGTGTCCTTATGTTTCTCGCCATGCGATGTAACTCCCCCCCTCTTACCTATCAACTCTCAACTATAAACTAAAAAAGCAGCCTTTGCGGGCTGCTTTTTGCGGAAAGAGAGGGATTCGAACCCCCGGAGGTGTGACCCTCAACGGTTTTCAAGACCGCCGCAATCGACCACTCTGCCATCTTTCCTGAGAGCGTTTGCGGTTGCAAAGGTAGTGATTTGTCGCGGTATATGCAAATTTTGTACAATCAAAAAAGGGGATGCGCCGAAACGCATCCCCTCGCTGAACCTATGATTTAAACCTTATTTCACAAGTACTTTTGTGACGTTGTTGCCCTGACGGCGGATGTAGATGCCGCCGGCAGCGGGATTGCTGACGCGTACACCCTGGAGGTTGAAGAACTCGACGGGTTCGTTGGCGTCGGCGTTGATGTCGAGGATGCTGTTCTGCTTCTCGACGGTGACGGTGCAGGTGGCCTTGCTGCCGCAGTAGTCGGCTGTGATGACTGCTTCGCCTTCCGCAACGGCTGTCACGAGGCCTTCGGCGTCAACGGTGGCGACAGTCTCATCGCTGCTGGTCCATACTACGTTGCCGTTGGGCAGGATATGTTCGCCGGTGACGGTGGCCGTGAGCTGCAGGGTCTCTTCTTCCTTGAGGCTGCCTTCGGTCTTGTCGAGAGCGACTTCGGCGGGAGCGTAGTACATCAGGTTAACATACCAGAAGCAGATGCTGGGTACGTCGGCGGTGCAGGTGAATGTCACGCTCTCTACGCCGGTTTCCTTGTCGGCCTCGTCGGGTTCCCAAAGGCTGCCGTCAACTGCGCCGGTATCGACAGTTACTTTGTCGGCGAATGTCACGCGGGCCGGAGTGCTGGGCGACGGTGAACCGCTGACGCTGAGTATGCGTACGTTCGGGTCGGTCACCTTGAAGGAGAAGGTACTGCCCTCAAGCGGCCAGGGAGTGTTGGTGATGTCGGCGTTGCTCATGAACATGTCCACGTTCTTGCCCTTGGCTGTGAAGTCGGTGACGGTGTTGCCTTCGGGGAAGCCATAGTTGGCTTTCCAGTCGCCGTAATAGTAGTCGAAGGTGTATTTTACCTGGCCGTAGTTGAGCACGGTGAATTCCTGCGAGCACTGCATTGCGGGATAGGGGCTGCCTGCGGGAGGAGTCATGGAGCCGTTGATGGTGACTTTGCCGGGTGTGCCGGTGAAGGTCACGATAACCATGCAGTTGTATTCATCGCTGGGCTGGATGGTTGCGATTTTGGGGTCGCTGGTGGAGAAGGTGTATGTGTAGCTGTCGTCGAAGAGCACGTCCCAGTCGACCTCACCGCCGGGCAGGAAGATCTGTGCTGCCATCTCATATGGTGCCTGACCGGGCGATACAGCCTCGGGGTTGATTTCCTCTGACCAGGGACCGAATTTCAGCGTGGGCTCGGCGTAGTCCTTGACGGTGACGGGGATTTCAATCCTTACCTCGGGATTGGCTGTGAGATATGCCACCACGGTGGCCGTGCCTTCCTTTTTGGGCGAGACCTCAGTGTTGTAGAACGGAACGCGTGTGCCCGGTTCGTAGTTGTAGAGCTTCACAACTCCTTCGGGGTTCTCATTTTCGACCTTGACGCTCACTCTTGCGTCTTCCGGCACGGTGTGGAAAATAAGACGGGGAGCTGACTCGCCGAGGAACATCTCGATGCTTTCGGCCTTATTGCCGCCTTTCTCGAAGACGGCCGTGATGGAGGCGTTGGTCTTCTCCTTGACTGTGACTGCGCACTCAGCAAAGGCGTCGGCGGTGGCAGCCTTGACGGTGGCGGTGCCGGCGGCTATGGCCGTTACCTTACCGTTGGCGTCGACGGTGGCTACAGCGGGGTCGGAGCTGGTCCAGGTGAGTTCGGCGCCTGCCGGCACGACTGTGGCTGCAAGGGTGGCGTCCTGACCTACCTCAAGGCTGAGTTCGGTCTTATCGAGGGTGACGCTGGCTTCGGGCTGCGGTGCTTCGGGCATGTCGGCGGGAAGCACTACCTTGACACCGCTGATGTTGACGAAGCCGCCCTGTACCACGAGATTCTTGCTGAACGAGTTGATTTCGTTCATGGTCGACTCGGTGAGGTGCAGGATGCTGTAGCCGTCTTCTTCAGTGACAAGTTTTTCTGTAAACTGGCACCACGTGTATTGGTTGGCTGCATCGCCCTGATGGAGGAAGTCGATGTAGTACTGCTTGTCGGCCATGCCGGTGTAGTCCACGCGTACGCCGCCGCCCACTTCGCCGCCGGCAGCCACTATGGCGTCGTAGGAGAATTCAACGGAGCCTGACTCTGTGTCTATGGTGACGGGGTCGCGGAGCATGACGGTGGGGTCGACGGGGCCGGAAGGCGACCGGTAGACAACTTTTGTCACCGTGATTTCGTTGCCTGCGAAGCCGAATCCCTCGGTTTTCATGGTTGCCACGTCGTCGGCTGTCATCGGACCGTAGGTTACGGACGTCTGTGTGCGCGGATACCCCTTGGCGTCGCCCCAGCTGAAGTTGCCCCAGTCTGGCTGCATCAGCTTCATGGAGGTATAAGAACCTGAAGCGTCGCAGGTTATGGAAACGACGATGTCTGCTCCTTCTTCAAAGTTCTGGCATTGTGTTGCTGTGATGGTCGGTGCGCAGCTCCATCCCAGGCGCTGGCTTCCTTCCCAGAGTACTGTCTCGGTGGCCGAGGCTGTCATCGCGCCGAATAGGGCTGCGAGACCGAGTAAAAGTTTTTTCATGTACGATGAAGGTATTAGTTTTGGTAAATTGTCGGTCGGACGTTTTGTCCGCCGCAAATGTACCTCCACTTTTACCCCCCCCAAATATTTAACGGTTGTTAACAGTTTTAAAATGTTATCAAAAAGTGTATGATTTGTTTACGGTGCTATCAATCAGTACGTTGTGCGCGCATTAAATTCGGGCAAAAGCAAACCACCGATGCCCCAAAATCATTTTGGGACATCGGCGGCAGTACAGAGATAGTGGCTTTAGGGAAGCGTCAGCGATGGCAGAGGGCCAGCGCCTCGCGGCATTTGTCGGAGATATATGTCCAGTCGGCGGCGGCGATGCGGTCCTTGGGGAAGAGCTTGGAACCCATGCCTACGCAGAAGGCGCCTGCGGCGAACCATGCGTTGAGGTTGTCGGCCGTGGGTTCTACGCCTCCGGTTACCATCAGCTTGCTCCAGGGCATGGGTGCGAGCAGTCCTTTTACAAATTTAGGCCCGAGTACGTCGCCGGGGAACACCTTGCAGAGTTCGCATCCGGCCTCCTGGGCGAAGCCTACCTCCGAGATGCTGCCGCAGCCCGGGGTGTAGGGTACCTGGCGGCGGTTGCACACGCGTGCGACTTCGGGGTTGAACAGCGGGCCTACGACGAAGCAGGCGCCGAGTTGCATGTAGAGGGCTGCGGTGGCCGGGTCGACTATGCTGCCGACGCCGAGGGCCAGGTCGGGGCATTCCTCTGCAGCCCATTTTACCAGAGGACCGAACACCTCGTGGGCGAAGTCGCCGCGGTTGGTGAACTCGAATGCGCGTACGCCGCCGGCGTAGCATGCCTTGACTACGGCCTTGGCCGTGTCGAGGTCTTTATGGTAGAACACGGGCACCATCGGTGCCTCTTTTATCTTGGCCATGACGGCCTGTTTGTCGAATCTTGCCATAATTTGGTCTTTTGGGGTTTATGGTTTATGGTTTAAGGTTTAGATAATACATTGTTTAAACGTGGGGCTTATGGTTTAGTAGCGTCCAACATTGAGCGACGATATGCCGAAAGCTGTCGCGCGAGTTCTTCCGCCAGAGGTCGTATCTCGTCCATATCGGTGTCTTCCGCCATGCCGAGGTCAATTGCCAGACTAATCTGGCATATTACTTCCATAAGGGAGCCATACGCAATCTCTATGAAGTGAACTTTTTCTTTCTTTGAGACGCGTCCGGTACCCTCTGCGATATTGGATGCTACCGACACTGCGGCCCGGCGCAACTGGTCGGAAAGGCTATATCTCTCCTCCTTTGGGAATTTGGCAGTCAGCAGATATACTTGTTTTACAAGTTCTCTTGATTTATTCCAAATTATCAGACGTTCAAAACTAAATTCCATTACTTGTAAGTGTTGCTATTTAGGTTAAAGTGAAGTGGCAATTGCCGTATCAGGATAAGATCCTGAAATAAAGGCATTATCTAAACCTTAAACTTTAAAGTAATCAACGCTGTACGCGGCCGTTGGCGCTCCCGCCGGCCAGAGCCTCCACTTCGGCTGCGGAGACGAGGTTGAAGTCGCCGTTGATGGTGTGCTTCAGGGCCGACGCAGCGACGGCGAACTCCAGAGCCTCGCCTTGTGTGGGCTTGGTGAGCAGACCGTGTATGAGGCCTCCAGAGAAAGAGTCGCCGCCGCCCACGCGGTCGATGATGGGGTCTATGTCGTAGCGCTTGCTCCGGTAGAACTCCTCGCCGTTGTAGATCATGGCCTTCCAGCCGTTGTGTGTGGCGGAGAAGCTCTCGCGCAGAGTGCTGACGACGTATTTGAATCCGAATTCCTTCATCATGGCCTTGAATATGCCCTTGTATCCCTCGGCGTCGGTGTTGCCGCCCTCGACATCGGCATCGGGCTTGAATCCGAGGCAGAGCTCGGCGTCCTCCTCGTTGCCGATGCACACGTCGACATACTTCATGAGGGGCCGCATGATGCTCTGCGCCTTCTCCTTGGTCCAGAGCTTCTTGCGGAAATTGAGGTCCACGCTGACGGTGACGCCGTGGCGCTTGGCGGCCTCGCATGCGAGGCGTGTCAGCTCGGCTGCCTCGTCGCTGATGGCGGGCGTGATGCCACTCCAGTGGAACCAGTCGGCACCCTCCATGATGGCGTCGAAGTCAAAGTCGGCAGGCGAAGCCTCTGCGATGGCGCTGCCTGCGCGGTCGTAGATGACCTTGCTGGGACGCATGGATGCGCCGGTCTCGCAGTAGTAGATGCCCACGCGCTTGCCTCCGCGGGCTATGTGGTCGGTGTGTACGCCGTAGCGTCGGAGAGCGTTGACGGCGGCCTGTCCTATCTCGTGCTCGGGGAGCTTGGTGACGAAGTAAGCGTCGTGTCCGTAGTTGGCGCAGCTTACAGCGACGTTGGCCTCGCCGCCGCCCCAGATGATGTCGAAGTTGTCGACCTGCACGAAGCGCTTGCAGCCGGCAGGCGAGAGACGGAGCATGATCTCGCCCAGTGTGACTATTTTGCTCATTATTATAATGTGTTGTTAATGTTAATACTTTCCATTAGTTTCACTGCGTCCACGTAGCGGGCAATGCCTTCGGCCACTTGCTTGGCGTCGCGCATGGCGTGCACCACGGTGGCCGGGCGGTTGGTGACGTCGCCGCCGGCAAAGACACCGGGGCGAGAAGTCATGCCGTAGGGATTGTCGCGGGTGAGCACATAGCCTTTCTCATCGACGTCTATGCCCGTTGTTGTGCTTACGATGCGGGCTGCCGGCGCGCTGCCGACGGCCATGATGAGGCGGTCGAGAGGCATCTCGACGGGCTCCTGGCCCTCGGTCTGCACGGTGATGGTGCGCAGACGGTTGCCCTGTGCGCCCTCGATGTTGGTGACGGAGGTCTGCCACATGAATCGCACGCCCTCGCTGACGGCGTCGTCGTACTCGGCGCGCAGGGCGCTCATGCGGTCGATGGTGCGGTGGTAGATGACGGTGACCTCGCTGGCGCCCATGCGAAGGGCCGTGCGGGCGGCATCGATGGCTGTGTTGCCGCAGCCTATCACGGCGACTTTGTCGCCGTCGCCCACCACCACTTCCTCGCGGTCGATGCTGCGGCTCTGGTAGAGGCTGACGCGGCGCAGGAACCACACGGCCTGGCGTACGCCGGGATGGGTCGCGCCGGGAATGTCGAGCAGTTTGGGCTTGGCGGTACCGGTGCCGATGAATATGGCGTCGAAGCCCTGGGCGAACAGATCGTCCACGGTGTAGTCCTTGCCGATGGTGGTGTTGAGGTGGAAGACTACGCCGAGGTGCTCTATCTTCTTTATCTCGCGGCGCACCACCTCCTTGGGCAGGCGGTACTCCGGAATGCCGAACATCAGCACGCCTCCCGGCTCCGGCTCCATCTCGAATATCTCCACGGCAAAGCCGTCGCGGGCGAGGTCGCCGGCGATGGTGAGTCCGGCAGGTCCGCTGCCGATGACGGCTATCTTGCCGCGTGTTTTCTGAGGGATAGCCTCGTGGGTGAGTCCGGCCTCGGAGTCGAAGTCGGCCACGAAGCGCTCGAGTTTGCCTATGTGCACGGCCTCGCCTTTCTTGGCGAGGACGCAGTTGCCCTCGCACTGGCGCTCGTGGCCGCATACGCGTCCGCACACGGCGGGGAGGTTGCTGCGCTTGTGGATTATAGACATGGCATTGCCGAAGTTGCCCTTGGCAAGTTCGGCAATCCAGTCGGGGATGTCGTTGCTCACGGGGCATCCCTTCTTGCAGCCCGGCACCTTGCAGTGCAGGCATCGCTGCGCCTCGCGTATCGCCTCGGGCAGCGTGTAGCTTTCGGATACTTCTTTGAAATCGGCCATTTCGTTAAATGGTTTTGCGGGCGTTATAGATACAAAAATACAAAAATGACAGAAATAACAAATCTCATATCGTATAAAATTGACGCGGCTTATGCAATATAATATAGGTTTTCCAATTTGTTATTTCTGTTATCTTTGTGCTTTTGTATCTGTTGGGCCAGCCGAATGTAGTTTATTTCATGTCGAGGTAGCCCACCTTGTCCATGTCGCCGTAGTCGAGGTTTTCGCCCCCCATGCCCCAGATGAACATGTAGTTGCTGGTGCCGGCTGCGGCGTGTATGCTCCATTCGGGGCTCATGACGGCCTGCTCGTTGTGGAGCCAGATGATGCGCTCCTGCTGAGGCTCGCCCATGAAGTGGCACACGGCGTTGCCCTCGGGCACGTTGAAGTAGAAGTAGCACTCCACGCGGCGGTCGTGTGTGTGGGCGGGCATGGTGTTCCATACGCTTCCGGGCATCAGCTCGGTGAGTCCCATCTGGAGCTGGCAGGGACCTTCCTCGAGTACGTTGCTGACGATGAGCTGGTTGATGACGCGGTCGTTGCTCTCCTCTGGCTTGCCGGCGTGGAAGCTGTTGGCCTTGATGGAGCCCTTGCGGCCGTCGATGGTGACGAGCTGGGTCTTGTATGCCTTGTGGGCCGGGGTGGAGTTGAGGTAGAACTTGGCGGGGCTGGCGTCGTCCTTGCTGCGGAAGGTGACATCCTTGCATCCGCGTCCCACGTAGAGGGCGTCCTTGAAGTGTAGCTCGTAGTCCTTGCCGTCGACGCTGACGATGCCGTCGCCGCCGATGTTGATGACGCCGAGCTCGCGGCGCTCCAGGAAGTACTCGGCCTTCAGCGGGTCGATGGTTTCGAGGGTCACGGCGCGTCCCACGGGGATGACCCCGCCGTAGATGATGCGGTCGTACATGGAGTAGGTGAGGTTGATGCGGTTCTGCTCCATGACCTTTGGCATCATGAAGTGCGAGCGCAGCCGGTCGGTGTCGTAGTGCTTGACGTCATCGGGATGGCATGAGCGCAGTATGGAGTAGTCGGTCTGTGCGGCGGCGCAGAGTGCCACGGCACAGGAGATGATGGTGAGAAGTGTCTTTTTCATTATTCTGTTTCTTGAATTTCGTCGGAATTGGCGGCAATCATGGCGCGCTGGTTGCGGAGGATGTGTACGCGGTTCCACCACATCATGGCCATTGTGGAGATTACGAGCAGGGCGGCGCCGATGTACTTCAGCCCGTGTGTGCACTGGAAGATTATCCATGCCAGGGGGCTGGATGCGAAGTCGAGGCTGCCGCCCTCGAATCCGTCGGGGATGGCTACGGTGGAGTCGCCGGTGGCTGCGAACACGTCCTGCGCGGCTTTGGCGAACCAAGGTGCTATGTTTGTGACCATGTAGAGGCCGAGCACGATGATGACGAGGCCGGTGATGAAGGTCTTGACAACGTTGCCGCGTGTATAGGGAAGCACCAGAGGGAAGACGTAGAACATGCCGGCGAGCGAAGCCAGCGGCAGGAACTGGTTGCCGGGCAGCACTACGGCCAGCAGCAGCGTGGCGGGAATGAGCAGCAGCGAGACGACCAGGGTGGTGGGGTGGCCGATGACGAGCGCGGGGCTCATGCCGATGTTGAGGCCGTCGGCGCCTTTGAACTTACGGGCTATGAGGCTGCGCGTGGCGTCGGAGATGGGACGCAGACCCTCGATGAAGAGGACGGTGACGCGCGGTATCAGCTCCATGACGGCGCCCATCTTGATGCCGAGGCCGAGGATGTAGGGGATGTTGTCCACGATTCCCGCCCACGAGGTGCACGTGAGGCAGCCGATGCCCACGCCCACTATGACACCGAGAAACAGCGGCTCGCCCAGGATGCCGAACTTGCGCTTCAGGCCCTCGGCGTCAATCTCCAGGCGCGACATGCCGGGGATGGCGTCAAGCCCCTTGTTGATGGCCCATGCGAAGGGCATGAAGCCGGCGCAGAAGGGCTGGGGGATGCTGATGCCGTCCATGCCCTCGTAGAAGCCCTGGAAGCGCTTGGCGGTGATGTCGGCGAGTATCAGGGTGACGATGTAGCAGATGATTGCGCCGAAGAAGCCCCACGCAAGAGAGTCGCAGGCGAAGTAGATGACGGCACCGATGAAGGCGAAGTGCCAGTAGTTCCAGAGGTCGATGTTGACGGTGCGTGTGGTCTTGGTGACGAGCATGAGCAGGTTGACGCCGAGACACACGGGGATGATAAAGGCGCCTACGGCCGTGTTGTAGGCCACGGCGGCCGCCGCGGGCCAGCCCATGTCGAAGACACGCAGCTGCAGGTCATAGATGTCCACGACAGTGTTCAGCGCGGGTCCCAGGGCCGATGTGAGCAGCGCCGTCACGATGCTGAGGCCTATGAAGCCCACGCCCACCTTGAGGCCACTCATCAGAGCCTTCCCGAACTTCAGCCCTATGCAGAGGCCGAGCACGGTGAAGATGACGGGCATCATCACCGCTGCCCCCAGGCTGATTATGTAGGAAAAAAATTGTTCCAATTTTTTTTACAAGTTTAAAAAGTAATGAGTTAAAAACTCCTTTGACTCTATTTAGGCTGCTTTCCGATATAGGCGAGGATGCCGCCGTCAACGTACAGAATGTGGCCGTTCACGAAGTTGGATGCGTCCGATGCCAGGAAGACGGCGGGACCCATAAGGTCCTCGGGTGTGCCCCAGCGGCCGGCCGGAGTCTTGGCGATGATGAACTGGTCGAAGGGATGGCGGCTGCCGTCGGGCTGGATTTCGCGCAGCGGCGCCGTCTGCGGGGTGGCTATGTAGCCAGGGCCTATGCCGTTGCACTGGATGTTGGCCTCGCCGTACTCCGAGCAGATGTTGCGTGTGAGCATCTTCAGTCCGCCCTTGGCTGCGGCGTAGGCGCTGACGGTCTCGCGGCCGAGCTCGCTCATCATGGAGCAGATGTTGATGATTTTGCCGTGTCCCTTGCGTATCATGCCGGGGATGACGGCCTTGGCGCAGATGAACGGAGCCACCAGGTCGATGTCCACCACCTTGCGGAAGTCCTCTACGGCCATTTCCTCCATGGGGATACGTTTGATGATGCCGGCGTTGTTGACGAGGATGTCGATCGTGCCGACCGTTTCCTCGATGTCAGCCACCATGGCTTTTACGCCATCTTCGTCAGTTACGTCGCACATATAGCCCTTGGCGTCGATGCCGGCCTCCTTGTAGTTGGCGATGCCGAGGTCCATCGACGCCTGCGTGTTGCAGTTGTAAACGATTTTAGCGCCTGCCTCGTGCAGCGCTTTTGCGATTGCGAAGCCGATGCCGTAGACGCCACCGGTCACCAGGGCTACTTTACCCTCAAGCGAGAAGTTTACCATTGTAAGAACGTATTATAGCGGAAACGTACCGCAAAATTAATAAATTTATACTTTATAATACGTTCCCGAGCCCGCTAATACCTACTTGGCATCGCTTTCGCCGAGGATGTGGCGCCGGTAATAAACTGATGCCACGGTGGTAAGGGGCAGCGCCAGAATCACGCCGAGAAGCCCGAGAAGAGTCCCCCATACCGATAGCGACAGCAGTATCACCGTCGGGTCCAGGTTCATCGACTTGCTCATGACGCGCGGCGTGATGTAGTAGTCGGCCGTCAGTTGCACCGCCGCGTATACGGCCATGCACTCGCCCCACAGCGTCCAGAACGCCGGCGCGCCTCCGTCCAGCGACACCACGATGCAAAGCAGCGTCACCGGCACTATGGTGAGATACACCACATACGGCACCATGTACAGTACGCCGTTGAAGACCCCCCAGGCCGCCGCCATCGGCAGCCCTACTATGGAGAAGCCTACGCCGTAGCCCACACCCACTGCCGCGGCTATCATGGCCTGTGTGCGGAAGTAACGCTTCATGGTGGTGGAGATGTCCGTAATCAGCGGGTTGGAAATGTGGCGCCAGCGGGGTGGCACTATATTGCGCAGCCCCTGCATGATGCTGGGATAGCTGACGAGAATGAACACCACGTAGAGTATCACCATGATGCCGGAAAGCATGGTGCCTGCCGCGTCGAGGCCTCCCGAAAGGAAGTGGGCCACCTGCCCTAAGGCCTGCTGCATGTCGCTGTCGTGGAGCAGGCGGCCGATATCGTGCAGGTCCAGATTGCTATGCACCAGCCGGTGGAGCCACGCGGGAAGAAATGTGGCATCCAGACCTGTGTCGGCATAGCGGTGAAAGAGCTCGCCGGCCTTGTGGCAGTCGTCGATGAATTCAGGAAGAAAGATGGCGACCACGCCGCCCACCACCACCGTTATCTCGAAAACGGTGAGGAACACCGGCACCATGCGCCCGCGCAGATGTGTCAGGCGCATGTTCCACTGCACCAGCGGCTCGACCATGTAGGCGATGAGGCAGCCTATGCCGAAGGGCAGCAGGGCGTTGCGCAGGTAGTAGAGGAGGGCGGCGATAGCGGCAACCAGCGCTATGCCGAAGCATATGCGCGCGATGCGGTCGAGAGTGAAGACGCGGCGGGACATAATGGATGAATTGTTTCCTGCTTAAGAAACAATTCATCCGTTTTAAAGGTTTAGCGCCCGGATTTTATCGAGAAGATGCTGCCTTCGATCAGGGAGACGTAGACGGTGCCGTCGGCGGGGTCGATGTCGATGCCGTTGATTTCGCTGACGCCAAGCGGAAGCTGCCAGAGCACGCGGGGTGCTGCGGGGTCGACGGCCGTAAGCAGTCCGCGGCGCGAACCGGCGTACACCACGCCGTCACTCTCGGCTACGATGCAGGGCGCATGGTCGTAACCCAGGCCGAGGTCGAGAGTCCACAGCTCATGAAAGTCGGGAACGGTGGCGTCCACTGCCACAAGCTCGCCGTCCATTGTCTTGGCGTAGACGCGCGTGCCGTCGGCGCTGCGTCCCAGGCTCTCGCGGTAGCGGTGGCTGTTGTCGCGCCACAGCGTGCGCCCCGTGCGCCGGTCTATGGCCGTCATGTAGCGGTCGGGTGCCACGATGTAGACCCTCTCCGGAGTCACCACCGGCACCACATTGCCGGGCCCCAGCATGTTGGCTTTCTTGCCGTTGTTCCATACCCAGCGCAGGCGGCCTGTGCGGGCGTCCAGGCAGCGCAGATTGGTGTCCCAGGCGCCGAAGAAGATGTCGTCGCCGTCGAGCACGGCCGCTGCCTGGCAGTAGTTGAAGAGTGAGTCGTAGCTCCAGCGCAGGCGCCCGTCGGCCCGTCGGCGTTCAAAGCGCTTGTAGGCGCCCGTCAGCAGGTCGCCGGATGCCGGGTCGGTGATGCCGTCGGCCACGTAGGGCCCTTCCTTTGAAGCTATCTCCTTGATGGCGCGCCCTGTGGCTGCGTCGGCTATGATGATGCCTGTGGCCGTTGGCACCGCCACGCGGCCCTTGCTCAGAGGCACCGGACGGCCGAACAGCGATGCTCCTGTGGGCAGACTCCATGCGGGCGCGCCGTCGTGCTTGTCTATGGCCCGGGCCACGCCCAGCGAGTTGCCGAAATATATCCTGTCACCGTCGATACCCAGGCGCGTGAACACCGACGCGCTGTCGGCCCAGAGTTTGCGCACCTCGAAGCCCTCGGGCTGCTCCCATGCCGCCGTGCTGTCGCCGACGTCGGTGTTGCGGTGTGTGGTGGCAAACGCCATCATCGGCACCGCATCGCGGCCTATTGCTTTATCATATACGTGAACCCACTGCGGCGTCACCTCCACTATGGCGTAGCCGTAGCTGCCGTCGCGCATGTCGAGCGCGCGCGTCATCACTGCCGGAATGCCCCCTGCGCGGTACTCCTGCCAGCTGTGGTAGTGGCCGTTGATGTGGCCTATCACGGGATACTGCTGGAGCAACTGCACGTACTCCCGCCAGTTGTCGAGGTCGTTCTCGCGCAGCGGATAGTGGTTGAACGACAGTATGCGGCGCCCCTTGGCGGCCTCGCATGCCAGAGTGGCGCGCAGCCAGTGCAGGTCCTCCTGCTTGATGTGGCCGTCGCCCATCTTCATGTACGGGCCGCAGTTGATGCCCACCAGTACCAGCGAGTCCGCCCCGACCTTGGCGAGAAAGCGGTCGTTGCCCCACGTGTCGACGAAGGTTTTTGTAGCGCTCTGGCTCCAGTTGTTCTCATGGTTGCCCGGCAGCACTGCCAGCGGTACGGTGATGCCGTCGAGAATCGACTTCACGTTGGCTATCTGCTCATCCGAGCCCTCGTTCGTAAGGTCGCCGTTTACCACCGCGTAGTCGAATCCCCCGCGGTTTATCTCCTCCACGGCGAGACGCAGCTGCCTGTCGTTCTCGTTGCCGGGTATCACGTGTATATCGCTCAGCACCGCTATTCGCTGTGCCTGTGCGCCTGCTGCGGCGAGCGCCGCGCATGCTATCGCTATCAGATATTTTTTCATGGTATTGGTGATATTAGAGTCTGTTGAAAAAGAAACAGCTGCGAGCGTGGGGCTTGCAGCTGTAGCGGTTTTTGCGAATGTCGCGGCGGCTTACTTGCTGCCGATGGTGTCGCTGACGGTGAGGTGCTTGCGACCCTTGGCACGACGGCGGGCCAGAACCTTGCGGCCGTCGGGAGTAGACATTCTTTCGCGGAAGCCGTGCTTGTTCACGCGCTTGCGGTTGTGGGGCTGATAGGTGCGTTTCATTGCTGTATTGTGTTTTTATTATTTCTATTGCGATTCGTCGATTCGGGAGGCAAAGTTAATAACTTTTTGCGACATGGCAAAAAAACCGCCCGCTTTTTACCGAAAAATCTGCCATTTTCAGTATATTTGCACGAAAATTTGCGACAACGACAATACAATATCGGATATAGATGAGAAGTCCTAAAGTCCTGCCCGCACTTATGGCGATAGCGGCATTATTGACATGCAGCCGGGCTTATGCCGACCTGATAATTACAAAATCAGGAGAAACTATCACGGCCTACAACATAGAGGTCGGCCCCAAAAATATCTTCTACACGCTAAGCCCCGATGACAAGGCATCCGTGAGAATAGCCGTTGACGACGTGTTTGGATACAAGATAGGAGATGGCGAAATGCAGACCGTGAATTCTCAGGGCCCGAAGGAAAGCAGCCCCGCGACGGAAACGCAACCGGAGTCCGCAACAGAGGCCACCCGTCCGGCAGCTGACAACGCATCATTATTGCTCTCCTACTCCGCAGGCGACTACACGTTCGACAAGAAACCCGACGGCAAGGAAGCCAAACGCGCCATAGTGTTCTACAAACCGACGTCAAACTCCGTGCTGTCTAACGACGATATAACTATTTCTCTTGAGGCCGGAGTAACCATAGACGGCAAAGAGGGAGAATGGGAGAACGCATTTTCGCTATCGAAAAAGAACGACCGCAATACATTGGCTACAAGTCAATGCCAGCTGAGAATAGGCATCGCCAACAAGACCGACAAAAACATTTACGTTGACCTGTCAAAGACAATGAGAAACGGGGAGATTCCGGGCGGATACCGCACATTCTACGACGGGACCACCACCTCCAAAGGCGGTTCTACCTCCGTAGGAGCAGGTGTGAACGTTCTGGGCATCGGGGTAGGCGTCGGCTCTTCGTCAGGCTCTTCCATCAGCAAGACACAGCCCTATATATTGATGATTCCTCCACACGCCACGGTATATCTCCCCCAGTACAGCTACATGAGCGACTACGATAAGAAAATCTATTACAAGCACGACGAGCTGGCCCACACCAAGAAAGCGCTGTCTACGGCACACAAATTCGGCGACATGACGCAGGGACAGACAGTGGATTTCGACGAAAACACATCGCCTTCGACTATCGATTACACGATAGCTTACAGTTTTGACCCCGAAATATCGGCCAGACGCTTTACTTCCTTCAGCCTGTACATCAGCCGGGCTATCGGACTCAAATCGCTGTTCAATGCATGGGCCGGCAAATATGAGGACCGCCTTAACCGCATAACGGGAATGGATCCCAAAACCCTTGTAGGGGCAGTCTTTATCAAATAGGGGATATGAGATTCCGTAACCAATCTTCGCAAAAAACTTTTGAGTGAAAAATCAAAATTTATTGCGATTGACGCTATAAAAGTTTTGTAAATTCAAAAGTTATGCGTAATTTTGCCCCGCTAAACGCAAAGCATACAGCTAAGAAAAACAAAAAATAAAAAAACGAAATAACAGTATGATTATTGTACAAGTAAAAGAAGGCGAGAACATCGAGCGCGCCCTTAAGAAATTCAAACGTAAATTTGAGCGCACCGGCGTCGTAAAGGAACTCCGCGCACGTCAGGCATTCCAGAAGCCCTCCGTCACCAACCGCAAGAAGATGATGAAGGCTATCTACGTGCAGCAGCTTCGCGCCGTAGAGGAATAAGCCTCCGCTTTTTCTTTGCTTAGTCCGGCCGTTGAGGTCGGCGCAATAGCACGCATCGGCAGTGTGTTCAGCCCGTGGGGCAGGGATGCACTGCTTTGTTGTGTGCCGTTGCGTCGTTGTATGGGTAGGAGCAAAAAGAATGTTGCAAAATATTGTTGTCCGAGAAAACGGGTACAACCCG
>ENA-UOJO01001176-UOJO01001176.1-human-gut-metagenome-genome-assembly--contig:-P57-NODE-1176-length-34764-cov-17.099571_pt1 | contig 34764 bp, 27 predicted proteins | sample MGYA00242351_ERZ723898 | MGnify/ENA metagenome assembly ERZ723898 | reverse complement strand
GCAAACCTACGGCAGCAATGCCGCAAGGCGGCTCATTCCTACTCTACGAAGGCGAAAAATCTTCGGAAGATTTCTGGGTCAAAGCGGAACGCCTCTATTATTCCGCACTGATCGGCTACATCTGGTACGAGGCCACGGAGGAAGAAAAGAACTTCATCACGCTTCTGGACCTTATCAATGCCAGTGAAGCCAGAGAGGATGACGAAACCTATCAAAGCCCGGTGGACCTGCTTTTTTCTCAGTTGGAGGAACGGGAGCCGGACCACTTCGCCGTCAAGCAGTACCGCAAATTCAAGATGGCGGCGGGCAAGACAGCGAAAAGCATCAATATTTCCTGCGGTGCCCGCCTCGCTCCCTTTGATATTCAGGAGCTTCGGGAAATCACGAGCTATGACGAACTGGAGCTGGATACCCTTGGGGATCGCAAAACGGCATTGTTTCTTATCATGTCCGATACGGACAGCACCTTTAACTTTCTGATCTCCATGATCTACAGCCAGCTTTTCAACCTCTTGTGTGAAAAAGCGGATGATGTGTACGGAGGCAGACTTCCGGTTCATGTGCGGTGTCTCATCGACGAATGTGCCAACATCGGCCAGATACCGAACCTCGAAAAGCTGATGGCGACCATCCGAAGCCGTGAGATCTCTGCTTGCCTTGTGTTGCAGGCGCAGTCTCAGCTAAAGGCATTGTATAAGGACAATGCCGACACCATTATCGGTAACTGTGATAGTTCCATTTTTCTCGGAGGAAAGGAGCCGACCACATTAAAGGAGCTGAATCAGTCGCTTGGAAAAGAGACAATCGACACCTATAACACCGGCGAAAGCAGAGGTCGTGAGGTGTCCCACAGCCTGAACTATCAGAAGCTGGGCAAAGACCTCGCCTCCATTGATGAGCTTGCTGTTCTGGACGGCGGCAAGTGCATCCTGCAATTACGCGGTGTACGCCCGTTCCTGTCAGACAAATACGACATCACCAAACACCCCAACTACAAATATCTTTCAGACGCAAACGAAAAGAATGCCTTTGATATTGAGAAGTATCTCTCTACAAAGTTGGTTCTGAAAGCAGATGAGGTCTGCGAAGTATTTGACGCAGGCCAAGTCTGAACGCACAAGTCCGTCGTCGTAAATGCGGCGGCTTTTCATATATACCATGGATAAAAGACACCTCCTCGCTTGCATGGTCGGAACGAATCATCAAAAAAACAAAATAAATGAAAGGAGACGCCGGAATCGGGGCTGCATGGCAGCTTTCGTTCCGGCTTTTGCTGTATATAGCGAGATTTCAGACCGATCTAACCCAATGATTCCGGCAAAAATCATTTATGGCATTTTTTAATTCTGCTGTTGAGGTTCTCCAGACCCTCGTCATTGCACTCGGTGCCGGTTTGGGCATCTGGGGTGCGATCAACTTGCTCGAAGGCTACGGCAATGATAACCCCGGTGCGAAAAGTCAGGGCATGAAGCAGCTCATGGCCGGCGGCGGTGTAGCCCTGATCGGTATCACCCTCGTACCTCTGCTCTCCGGCCTCTTCGGTTAATCTGACACATGAAATCCTTCGCGGCATTCGCCCTTCGGGGCGGGTGCTGCGGGAAAGGAGGGTAAAGCCTATTGGATTTGATATGGGAAAAATTCACGGAATGGCTGAAAGAAATGCTCGTCAGCGGCATCATGGATAACGTGAACGGCATGTTTGATAACGTAAACAGCAAGGTGGCGGAGATCGCCGGACAGGTAGGCGCTACTCCCCAGGGCTGGAACGGCGGCATTTACAACATGATCCGAACGCTCTCGGACAACGTGATCCTGCCCATTGCCGGTGTAATTCTTGCCTTTGTGATGACGCTGGAGCTTATACAGCTCATTACGGACAAAAACAACATGCACGATGTGGACACATGGATGTTCTTCAAATGGATATTCAAGACCGCCTGCGCCGTGCTTATCGTAACCAACACCTGGAACATTGTGATGGGCGTATTTGATATAGCCCAAAGTGTTGTGAACAACGCATCCGGCATCATCGTGTCGGATACGTCTATCGCGCTTACGGACAATATCGCGGATTTTGAAGCACGGCTCATGGAAATGGATATCGGGCCTCTGTTGGGGCTGTGGCTGCAATCCTTTGTTGTAAACCTTTCTATGTGGATCATGGGTATCTGCATTTTCCTCATCTGCTACGGAAGAATGATCGAAATTTACTGTGTGACCTCGCTTGCCCCGGTTCCCATGGCAACCATGGCAAACCGCGAATGGGGGCAGATGGGTCAGAACTATCTGCGCAGTCTGTTCGCTCTCGGCTTTCAAGGGTTCCTCATTATCGTCTGTGTAGCAATTTACGCGGTGCTGATTCAGAACATCGTGATAGAGACGGATATAACAGCAGCGATCTGGACTTGCATGGGCTATACGGTTCTGCTGTGCTTCACGCTGTTCAAAACCGGCAGTCTCTCAAAGAGTCTGTTCAATGCCCATTGACAGAGGTGATGCAGATGAAAAAATACAGCGTCATCTATGCAGACCCACCCTGGAAGTACAAGGTTTATTCTCCCAAAGGACTCGGACGCAGTGCGGAAAGTCACTATCCGACGATGGAAACTGCTGATATATGTTCTTTGCCGGTACAGGAATTGGCCGAGAAGGATTGCGCCTTGTTTTTGTGGGTCACGCTCCCTTGTTTGCTGGACGGATTCTCCGTCTTGAAGGAATGGGGATTCACATATAAAACGATTGCCTTTGTGTGGGTGAAGCAAAACAAAATATCCGACAGCCTCTTTTGGGGAATGGGATATTGGACGCGGAGTAACTGTGAGTTTTGCATTCTCGCCACCAAAGGACATCCCAAACGAGTTTCTGCCGGCGTGCATCAGGTCATCATGTCCCACATTGAGGAACACAGTAAGAAACCGCAGGAAGCGCGGGAGAGGATTGTGCAGCTCATGGGCGATGTTTCCCGCATCGAGCTGTTTGCCAGACAGAAAACAGATGGGTGGGATGTATGGGGCAATGAAGTAGTAAGCAATATAGAGCTTGCGGAAAAGGAGGTATAAATGGCATACGTTCCTGTACCCAAGGACTTGAACGCGGTGAAAACCAAGGTCATGTTCAATCTGACAAAAAGACAACTGCTGTGTTTCGGAGGCGGCGCGCTGGTAGGCGTACCGCTTTTCTTTTTGCTCAAAGGAAGCATCGGTTCCAGCCCTGCGGCGATCTGCATGATCCTCATCATGCTCCCGTTCTTCCTTTTAGCCATGTATGAGAAAAACGGGCAGCCGCTGGAAAAGATCGTCGGCAACATTTTGAAGGTCTGCTTCCTGAGACCAAAGCAGCGCCCGTATATGACGAACAACTTCTACGACCTGCTTCGTCGGCAGGAAAATCTGGATAAGGAGGTATACGCGATTGTCCACAAACAAAGCACCGGCAAGAAAGCTCACAAGAGCCGAAAGAAAACAGATTGAAGCGGCGATTGCACGAGCGAAAAAACAGGATAAGAAGGTAAAGTCCGCACAGGACAGCATCCCCTTTCAGCGGATGTATCCGGACGGCGTTTGTCGTGTGACGGACAACTACTACACAAAAACTGTCCAGTTTCAGGACATCAACTATCAGCTCAATCAGAATGAGGATAAGACAGCCATCTTTGACGGCTGGTGCGATTTTCTCAACTATTTTGACAGTTCCATCCGCTTTCAGCTTTCGTTTATCAATCTGTCCGCGACCAAGGACAGCTATGCGGAGCGCATTGCGATCCCCTTGCAGGGAGACTGCTTCGATAAGCTCCGTACCGAGTATACCGAAATGCTGCAAAACCAGCTTGCCAGAGGCAATAACGGCCTTATCAAGACCAAGTATCTGACCTTCGGCATCGAGGCAGATAATCTCAAAGCGGCAAAGCCGAGACTGGAACGTATTGAAACAGATATTCTCAACAACTTCCGGCGTCTGGGCGTTATGGCGGCAAGCATGAACGGCATAGAGCGCCTGCGCGTTATGCACGGGATGATGCACATGGATGAGCAACTGCCTTTCCGCTTCTCTTGGAACTGGCTTGCCCCCTCCGGGCTGTCCGTTAAGGACTTTATCGCCCCCAGCTCCTTTGAGTTCAAGACCGGCAACTGCTTCGGCGTCGGCAGCAAGGTCGGCTGCGTATCCTTCCTGCAAATACTTGCACCGGAGCTCAATGACCGTATGCTGGCAGACTTCCTGGATATGGAAAGTTCCCTCATTGTCAGTATGCACATTCAGTCGGTGGATCAGGTCAAGGCCATCAAGACCATCAAGCGCAAGATCACAGACCTTGACCGGATGAAGATGGACGAACAGAAAAAGGCTGTGCGCGCAGGTTACGATATGGATATTATCCCGTCTGACCTTGCTACCTACGGAAGCGAAGCAAAAAAGCTCCTGCAGGAGTTGCAAAGCCGCAACGAGCGTATGTTCCTGCTGACCTTCCTTGTTGTGAATGTAGCGGACAACAAGCAGCGGCTTGGCAACAACTTCTTCCAGGCGAGCTCCATCGCGCAGAAGTATAACTGCCAGCTCACAAAACTGGACTTTCAGCAGGAAGAAGGCTTTATGTCCGCATTGCCTCTGGGTCTTAACCAGGTCGAGATCAAACGCGGCCTGACCACCTCCAGTGTTGCCATCTTTGTGCCGTTTACCACGCAGGAGCTGTTCCAGGACGGCGAGGAAGCTCTGTATTGCGGCATCAACGCCCTGTCCAACAACCTTATTATGGTTGATCGAAAGCTTCTCAAAAACCCCAACGGCCTGATTCTCGGTACGCCGGGCTCCGGTAAGTCTTTCAGTGCCAAGCGTGAGATCGCGAATGTGTTCCTTGTCACAAACGATGACATTATCATCTGCGACCCCGAAGCGGAATACGGGCCTCTGGTAGAGCATCTGCACGGTCAGGTGGTGAAGATCTCGCCCACATCAAGCGACTATCTGAACCCCATGGATCTGAACCTCAATTACAGCGACGATGAAAACCCGCTGTCTCTGAAATCCGACTTCATCCTGTCGCTCTGTGAGCTGATCGTAGGCGGCAAGGATGGATTGCAGCCTGTGGAGAAAACCATCATCGACCGCTGTGTGCGCTCCGTTTATCGGGATTATCTAAATGACCCCGTACCCGAAAAAATGCCGATTCTGGAGGACTTGTATAACGAGCTGCGCAGACAGGAGGAAAAGGAAGCGCAGTATATCGCAACGGCGCTTGAAATCTATGTCACGGGTTCCTTGAATGTGTTCAATCATCGAAGCAACGTGAATATTCAGAACCGTGTGGTGAGCTTTGACATCAAGGAGCTCGGCAAGCAGCTTAAAAAGATCGGGATGCTGGTAGTACAGGATGCGGTATGGAACCGCGTCACTATCAACCGTGAACAGCGCAAGTCCACAAGATACTATATCGACGAAATGCACCTCCTGCTCAAGGAGGAACAGACCGCCGCATATACCGTGGAAATTTGGAAGCGCTTCCGTAAATGGGGCGGAATCCCCACCGGAATTACCCAAAACGTCAAAGACCTGCTTTCCTCCCGTGAGGTAGAGAACATCTTTGAAAACTCTGACTATGTGTATATGCTCAATCAGGCATCCGGCGACAGACAGATTCTTGCAAAGCAGCTCAATATCTCTCCGCACCAGCTTTCCTATGTGACCCAGAGCGCCGAGGGAGAAGGTCTGCTGTTCTATGGCAGTGTTATCCTGCCCTTTGTTGACCACTTCCCCAAGGATATGGAGCTGTATAAGGTTATTACAACTAAACTGTCCGAACAGACAGATGGAAATTGAGGTGATGGCCTATGGCAAAACGCGCACCAAGGCTGATCTTCACCGAGGAAGAACGCGCCCTGCCGGAGCTTGAAAAGGTCATACGCAAAGCAGATAAGGCAGCAGATACGCTGGAGAAAGCGGAAGCCAAAATTCCGAAGAAAACCGTAAAAGTAAAAGAGCGTGTTGTAGACGCCGACAGCGGCAAGGTCACAACGCGCTTGTTTTTTGAGGAAGTAGATAAGAAGCGCCCGCCCTCCAAGCTGTCTCATGCTGCACAAAAAGCGTCGCTGGATACCGTCCGCGGCGCAATCCACCGCACGATCCGTGAGGACAACGACGGCAATTCCGGCATAGAAGCGGCAAATACGCTTTCTGAAACGGCAGAGGGTACGTATCGTATTGCGGAAACGGCGCACCACTCCCATGTGGAGAAGCCCTATCGCAAGGTTGAGAAAGCGGAAGCCGCTGCGGATAAAGCCAATCTTAAAGCCCTGAACCGGGAGTATGAAGCGGAATATGGCAAGGCTTCCAATCCGTATTCCAAATGGCAGCAGAAACGGGCAATCAAGAAGGAATACGCCGCCGCGAAAGCCGGTAACGGCGCAAGGAATACGATGCAGGCATCCGAGACAACGGCGAAAGCGGCAAAACGGGCTGCGGAGGATACAAAGAAAACGGGTTCCTTTATTGTGCGGCATAAGAAAGGTTTCCTTATTGTCGGCGGTATCGCCGCTGTAATCCTGCTTATTGTGACCTGCGTTTCCTCCTGTTCCACGATCTTTCAGGGGCTGAGCTCCAGTGTTGTAGCTTCCACCTATCCTTTGGAGGATGCGGATATGCTGGCAGCGGAAGCAGCCTACTGCGCTATGGAACAGGAGCTGCAAGACAAACTGGATCACTACGAAGCCGAACACGACTATGACGAGTACCATTTCGATCTGGACGAGATCGAGCATGACCCTTATGTGCTCATTTCTGCCATTACAGCCCTCAAGGGCGGTGAATGGAAGATAGACGAAGTGGGCGGCATACTGGATACCCTCTTTGAGAAACAGTATATCCTCACGGAGACCGTGACAACGGAAACAAGATACCGCACCGAGACCCGCACCGGAGTAAGAACCCGCGTTGACCCCAATACCGGAGAAAGCTATACCGAGGAATACGAATACGATGTTCAGGTTCCCTACACCTATTATATCTGCCATGTGGAGCTGGAAAATTTCAATCTCTCCCATGTGCCGGTGTATATCATGTCACAGGATCAGCTCTCCATGTATGCCGTGTATATGAGCACGCTGGGCAACCGCCCCGATCTGTTTGCCGGTTCCGCGTATGTCGGCAAGTATTACAACACCGACTATGAGAAATACGAGATACCCCCGGAAGCACTGGCAGACGAACAGTTTGCCGCTATCATCGAAGAAGCGGAAAAGTATCTCGGCTTTCCCTATGTGTGGGGCGGCAGCTCGCCCGCGACCTCCTTTGACTGTTCCGGTTTTGTTTCGTATGTCTACAACCACTGCGGACTGCACTGGAATTTCGGAAGGTTGGGTGCGGAGGGGCTCAGAAGCATGAGCGCGTATGTGTCCCCGGAAAGCGCACGTCCCGGCGATCTCATTTTCTTTGAGGGTACCTATGACACCACCGGAGCGTCCCATGTGGGCATTTATGTAGGCAATAACATGATGCTCCACTGCGGCGACCCCATACAGTACACCTCAATAGACACCAGCTACTGGAGAAGTCATTTTCTTCAGTTCGGCAGATTACCTTAAAAACACACGAAGGAGGATGTTATGAACCCAAGACTGGAAAAGCTGCGTCTGGAACGCGAGAAAGTGGCTGAAAAGGTCACTGTGCTGAGTGCAAGGCTGAAAGCGCTGGACGAGCAGATTTTGAAACTGGAGAACACGGATATTGTCGGCATTGTTCGTGAGAACGGGCTGACCATTGAGCAGCTTGCCGAGCTGATGGCGATGCTGGAACGCAAGCCCACGGCTCCGCTGCCCGATGAATACAGAAGAACGGAGGATTCTGAGAATGAAGAATAAACGTAAGCTTATTGCTATGCTGCTTGCCGTCGTGCTCTGCATGACGGCATTTTCCTTTTCAGCCTATGCTGCGGGCGGCGATCCCGGAGAAACAACCGGGGGTGTGCAGATCAAAAACACGCAGGGCGAGGAAGAGAACGGTAATTCGCAGGCCGGAAACACACAGTCTGCAGCGGTGAAAGTGACCGAGAACAGCGACGGCAGCCGCACCGTTACCATTGGGAATCAGAGCTGGACACTGAACGATGAGCCTGAAAAGACAGGCAAGGTAGTCAATGTCAACTCCTATCTGCATCTGCGCACCGGCCCCGGCCTGAACAACAGTATTATCGGACATCTTCTGAACGGTACGGAGGTTGAGGTCATTGGTGAAAGCAACGGTTGGTACAAGATCGTTGTTCCGGAACAGACCGGATATGTCTGCGGAGACTATCTTAAAGTCCTGAGCACAGCAGAAAGCACTGCACATCATGCGAGCAGCGAAGATGCTCTGATCGAAGCTCTGCTGAAATATTGTTCCTCCAACAACACGAATGTCGGCACGACCAACAATGCCAATCCTGCCGAAAGCACCGCTGACAGCACTTCGGATAACACAGAAGGAAGTACCGCCCTTACCCCGGACGGAAACTTGACGCTTGTGGATGACATTGGTTCAAGCAGTGCCGCAGGCAAACAGTTCATTACTGTGGAGAGCAAGTCCGGAAACACATTTTATCTCATTATTGACCGTGACGATAAGGGCAATGAAAATGTCCACTTCCTTAACCTTGTGGACGAAGCCGACCTGATGGCACTCATGGAAGACGGCGAAGCGATTGTTCCCACCTGTACCTGTACGGATAAATGCGCCGTAGGTTCCATCAACACGAGCTGTCCCGTCTGCCGCACGAATATGAGTGAGTGCCACGGCAAGGAAGCGGTCACGGAAACGACACCCGAACCCACCGAGCCTGCGGATGATACGCCCGAGAAAAGCTCCGGAAACCCCGGCGCTGTTGTCGTTGTCCTGCTTCTTCTGTTAGGCGGCGGTGGCGCACTGTACTGGTTCAAGTTCCGTAAGCCCAAGGCGGATACCAAGGGCAGCGACGATCTGGACGATTACGACTACGGTGAAGACGAAGAGGAAGATGCCGATTATGAGTTTGAATCCGAAGACGATACGAATACCATGGAGGGTGAAAATGACACAGACAGATAAAACAGCCGAGGCCGTAGAGCTGACTCCCCGTGAGAAGCTGGTGCGGATTATGAAGAAAGAACAGGCGCGGATGGTCAAACAGGCGCTTTCCCAGACACCCGGATATCGAGGCGGGAAGAAATTGTACGAATATATCATCCGTCAGATGATCGTAAAGGCTGTTGCGGACGGTGATGGGGATGCGGAGGTTCTGCTCCGCACCCCCAAGCCTGTGAAATCTATCTATTACGAGTTCAAATACTATTTTGATGAATACAGCTATGAAAACTGCGACCTTTACGTTCACAAGGCCATTGAGGACTGTGTGAACAACACGCTCCGCAAAGAGTTTTTACGCGGAAAGGGCTGGGATGCCCCGGATGAATTTGATATTCACGATGAGGAGGAATAAAGACTATGACGAATTACAGATTAGTGGTATGTGAAAAGCCCTCTGTGGCAGCAAGCATTGCCGCCGTTCTCGACGCAAAGAAGCGCGAGGACGGTTTTCTTATGGGCAACGGCTATCTTGTTTCCTGGTGTTTTGGACACCTTGCGGAGCTTGCCGATGCCGACGCCTACGATGAAAAGTACGGCAAATGGAGGAAGGAGGATCTGCCGATCCTTCCCGATGTATGGCAGTACACCGTGGCACGGGATAAGCAGAAGCAGCTTACTCTTCTGCGTACCCTCATGAACCGGGATGATGTTACCGAGGTCATCAACGCCTGCGATGCGGGGCGCGAGGGTGAGCTCATTTTCCGCACGGTCTACAATCTGAACAACTGCCGCAAGCCCATGAAGCGTCTCTGGATTTCTTCCATGGAGGATGAGGCAATCCGTTCAGGCTTTAATAATCTGAAAGACGGGGCCGAATACGACAATCTCTATGCGTCCGCGCTCTGCCGCAGCAAGGCAGACTGGCTGGTTGGCATCAATGCAACGCGCCTGTTCTCCGTGATGTATCACCGCACATTGAATGTGGGGCGCGTTGTCTCTCCCACACTGGCACTGCTTGTACAGCGTGAAGCGGAGATCAGCGCTTTTCAGCCGAAACCGTTCTATACCGTCAATCTCGGCTTCGGAGACTTCTCCGCTGCCGGAGAGCGCATGAAGGATAAAGCGGAAGCAAAGCAGGTTTCGGAGCGCTGCAAAGGTCAGAGCGCACAGGTCACATCCGTCACACTGACGGAAAAGACGGAGAAAGCTCCGGCACTTTATGACCTGACTACCCTCCAGAGAGACGCAAACCGACTGCTGGGCTATACCGCGCAGCAGACTTTGGACTATCTGCAAAGCCTCTATGAAAAGAAGCTCTGCACCTATCCCCGTACCGACAGCCGCTATCTCACCGACGATATGGAGGATAGCGTCAAGCCCCTTGTTCTCTGCGCTGCCGGTATCCTGAACGCAGATGCTCCCGATGTGATTGCAAAGCAGGTATGCAACAGCCGTAAGGTCAGCGACCACAACGCCATTGTCCCGACCATGGCAAGCGGAGAGACAGACTTGAACGCACTTCCCGCAGGAGAACGGGAAATCCTGCGTCTTGTCGCCCGTCAGGTGCTTTTGGCTGTCAGTGAACCCTTCATCTACCGTGAGACTGTGATTACCATGGACTGTAGCGGCACAGAGTTCACCGCCAAGGGAAAGTCTGTTGTGCGCATAGGATGGAGAGCTTTTACCGAAAAGGAAATGCAGGACAAGATTGTACCTGCGCTCTCCGAAGGGCAGACGCTTTCCGTGTCTTCCAGTGAGGTTAAGGAAGGCAAAACGACCCCGCCCAAGCACTACACGGAAGATCTGCTTCTGTCTGCCATGGAGACGGCGGGCAAAGAGGATATGCCGGAGGATGCAGAGCGAAAAGGCATCGGCACTCCCGCGACCCGTGCAGGCATTATTGAAAAGCTTATTTCCGCAGGCTTTGCGGAGCGTAAAAGCGCAAAGAAGGCTGTCAATCTCATTCCCTCTGCCGCAGGCGTATCCCTGATTACCGTGCTTCCCGAAGAACTCCAGTCTCCGCTGCTCACTGCCGAATGGGAACAGAGACTCAAAGAGATCGAACGCGGCGAAATGGAAGCGGACGTATTTCTCTCCGGTATCTTTGCAATGGTGACAGAGCTTGTTCGTGACTGTGTGCCCATTGACGGCGCGGAGGTTCTTTTTCCCTCCGGCAGACCTGTGGTCGGCAAATGCCCCCGCTGCGGCGCAGATGTTACGGAGAGTAAAAACGGGTACTTCTGTGAAAGAAGAAGCTGCAAGTTCGGCCTGTGGAGGGATAACCGTTTCCTTACCGCAAAAAAGATCAATCTGACCAAGAAGATGGTCTCGTCTCTTTTGAAGGACGGACGCACCTATGCAAGCGGCATTTACTCGGAAAAGACCGGCAAGACCTACGATGCGTTCATTGTTTTGGAAGATGACGGCAGCCGTTCTTCCTATAAGCTGGACTTCACGAAATAACCTGATTGGCTCCTGCATGGACGGCGTTTCCTTTCCGTGCGGGAGCCGCATTCTTTACAAAAATAAGGAGGTATTCAGTCTATGGCAGAAAACCAAAGCTATGCCGAGCAGAATAAAGCGCGGCTCAAAGACATTACCGACAGCATAGAGACCGGCATCAAGGAGCTGTTTGAAAGCGACAAGTATAGGCAGTATCTTTCCACCATGAGCCGCTTTCATAAGTACAGCGTCAACAACACCATGCTGATCTATATGCAGCGCCCTGACGCCACCCATGTGGCGGGCTTCAACAAATGGCATGACCAGTTCGGCAGAAATGTCATGAAGGGCGAAAAAGGCATTAAGATCATTGCTCCGACGCCCTATAAAAAGAAGATCGAAAAGGAAAAGATCGACCCGGATACCAAACTTCCCATACTGGATGCAGACGGGAATGTGATGAAGGAAGAAAGAGAAATCTGTATCCCCATGTTTAAGCCCGTGACCGTATTCGATGTGAGCCAGACGGAGGGTAAGCCCCTGCCGCAGCTTGCGTCCGACCTTCACGGGAATGTGCAGAACTATGATGTGTTCATGGAAGCTCTGCGCCGCAGCGCACCTGTTCTCCTTGTTATTGAGCCTATGGCGGCGAATATGGACGGCTTCTTCTCTTTGGACGATCAGCGCATTGCTGTTCGTGAGGGCATGAGCGAAGTACAGACGGTCTGTGCCGCTGTTCATGAGATCGCCCATTCCAAGCTCCATAATAAGGATGAAATCGGAGAAAAGTATCAGGGTATTGAGCTGTTCGGAAAACCTGCCCTGTTCTCCAACGGGCGTGTTGACCGTGATAAGCTGCCGGAGGGCTTGTACTGCTATGACCTGCGTGGTTCGGACTATGACCCCGGTATGCCCGTGACCATTCAGGAGCATGTTGTGGTGAATCATGCTGCATCCGTCATTACTGCGGAGCCTGTTGAACTGCCGGAAGAAGGTTTCCTCTATCTTGGGGAGGACGGTCTGAATTTTACAGGCGATCAGCAGACGGTAAAAGAGTTTTATCATGCGGCGTTCCCCGAAAAGGCAAAGCTTTCCCGCGCCACGGAGGAGATCCAGGCCGAAAGCATTTCCTATGCCGTCTGTGCCTACTATGGCATTGAGACTGGAGAAAACAGCTTCGGCTACCTTGCGACCTGGGCAAAGGGCAAGGACTTGACCGAACTTCGTGCTTCTCTCGAAACCATCAATAAAACTTCCTCTGAGCTGATTACGGATATTGACCGCCATTATGCTGAAATCTGCAAGGAGCGCGGTATTACGCAGGAAAAAGAGCCTGTCGAGCAGGAACTGGCGACCACCTTTGAACGCCTTTACACCGTCGATGACAAATATCTCCACATTCAGCGCAGCGATGAGGGTTTTGACTATACCCTTTACGACAAGACCAGCAAAAAGGAAATCGACGGCGGACAGCTTGATTCCGATCTGCCTCTGATAATGGATGCGGCACAGGAAATCTGTAAGCTCCATGAGCTTGGAAACGACACACCGCTCCAGCTTGCAGACATCGGGATTCTGGACGACCTACAAAGCTCGGAAGTCACGGCGTGGGAGAACGATTATGTGACCGATATGGAAACGACCACCGTTCTGTCCGAAGCTCCTGCTGCACCAGAAGAAATACTCCCGGACAGCCCGGAACAGAACCGCGATGAGCCGATGCCTGATCCGGAAATCAATGAAAGAGCCATGCAGAGCTACGGCTATACGGATGAGGAAATGCTGCCGTTGTCCAAAGACCGCGCTTTGGAACTGATGGAGCGTGACGTGACGGTATATCTTCTCTATGGAGATAACACCGAAGCCATGGCGCTGGATGACCGGGAGATCATCGAGCACAACGGAATGTTCGGTATCTCCCGCGAGGATTGGGATGCCATCAAAGCAGACATTCCGCCCCGCGACGTGGAAAAGCGCTTTGAACAGAACCCGGAGGACGGTATTCTGATCTATCAGCTAAAAGATACGGCTCCAAGAGAGCTCTTCTTTGCAGGCTCCGACGAGTTGAAGAATGCCCCCAACGCTGACAACTATAAGGCGATTTACACACAGCCCCTTTATGACGGCGGCTCCAAGGGTGAAGTATTAGAGCAGGCGTATGCACAGTTCAATATTTATCGCCCCACGGATTTTACCGGGCACAGCCTGTCCGTCAGCGACATCGTTGCGATCAAGCGCGGGCCGGATGTATCTTATCATTACTGCGATACCTTCGGCTTTAAGGAACTGGAAAAGTTCAAGGCAGACAATTATCTGAAAGCCGCTGAAATGTCGATGGAGGATGATTACGGCATGATCGACGGCATCATCAACAACGGGCCGAAGAAAAGTACCGCAGAAATTGAGGCAGAGGCCATGTCCGGCAAGCCTGTATCTCTGCGCTCCTATGTGGAGGCGGTACGCCGTGAGCAGGAGACGCAGAAAGAAGAACCCAAACAGCAAAAGAAGCCATCCGTTCTGGCAAAGCTTCATGCACCGGTCAGCGAACCGAAAAAAACAGCACGTTCAAAAAGTGCGGAAAGAGAGCTGTAATGATGAATTTTACCAACGATGAAATGAACCTCATGTGTATCTACAACCGGGATACACGAAAAGATCTGATTGACGCGCTCAACGAAATGCGCGGCTATCTGGACGAAGATGAATCGGAGCTTCGGGAATTGACCGACAGTACCATCGGCAAGCTGAACGCCATCACTGATGCACAGTTTGCCGAACTTTCACTTGTTCCGGACTTCGACGCAGATGAGTGACACCTACAGATATGGGGAGCGGTCTTCGGGCTGCTCCCTATTCTTATGACCACACGTTTCTAATGGACAAAAATGCGTAAACCCGCAAAAATTTCCATTACGTTCAATGATTAGCCTCAAAGTTTACGCTGACATTTTCGTATGAAGTTTGCAGTTATAGAGGGTATTCAGAGAAGATATTTCAAAATATACCCCCGATAACTTGAAATTCGCGCAGAAGAAAGCGGCTGAAAGAAATAAAGTATTGTTGAGTCCTCCGTTGCTTTAATTATATTGCGTCAACGTCTTGATAATTCTCGTCAAAACGGTTATAATTAACGAGAAAGAAGGAGGCGTGATGAGAATGCGTCAGTTTGATTACTCTAAATTGAAAGATCAGTTATGGGATACGGAAATCGTGAACTATCTTTCTCAGATTCACGAGCAAAAGGGAAAGCAGGCTTTATATCTCCGGCAAAAGCCCGATCAGCTTGACAGGCTTGTTGAAATCGCAAAAATACAAAGCACAGAAGCATCCAATGAAATAGAAGGAATCCGGACAACGGAAACACGTCTTCGCCAGCTCATGAATGATAAGACAACCCCACGCAACAGAGACGAAAGCGAAATCGCCGGATATCGTGATGCGTTGAATGTTGTACATGAGAGCTTTGAATATATCCCTCTGACACCGAACTATATTCTTCAGCTTCATAAGATCATGTTCAGCCACACGGATTCTGCCTTTGGCGGCAGCTTCAAGAATGTGCAGAACTATATCAGCGCAACAGATGCAACTGGAAAATCCTTCACGCTGTTCACACCGCTTGCTCCCTACGAGACTGCGCCTGCCATGCAGGAAATCTGTGACGCCTACAATCGAGCTGTCGGAGAAAGCAAGGTCGATCCGCTGATTCTCATTCCGGTATTTATCCATGATTTTCTCTGTGTTCACCCATTTCTTGACGGTAACGGCAGAATGTCAAGACTTCTCACTACGCTGCTTCTCTATCGAGCAGGCTATGAGGTAGGCAAATATATTTCATTGGAAGCAAAGATTTCAAAAAATAAGGGTGCATATTACGATGCTCTTGAATTGTCCCAGAGCGGTTGGCATGAGGAACAGGATGATCCCACTCATTTCATCAAATACCTGCTGGGCACGATCATCAGCGCATATCGGGATTTTGAAGATCGAATGGAAATCCTTGCCCCTTCTTCCGAAGATACTGTCAGAAGAGCAGTTGAAAGCAAGATTGGCAAATTCACAAAGCGCGAAATCGTGGAGCTTTGCTCGAACATAAGCGCTTCGACCGTCGAACGGAATTTGCGAGTTATGGTGGAGCGTGGAGAGCTTGTAAAGCAAGGAGCAGGAAAAAACACTTATTATATCAGACAGTGCTGATTTTTATATTCCTCGTTTTTCCACATTTAACCTATACAAGACCTTGATATGAAGGCGTAAAATATGCAGTAAAAAGGAGCACTCTTCGGATTGCTCCTTTTTATATACCACATAAAGAAAATGCTGTATCTTACATAGGGCACCCAATTCCGGGTGCTCAAATTTTTTACCAAGAAGGAGGAACCACATGCCAAGCAAATTACAGTTGTATATGCAGATGGCAGACGAGGCACAGCGGCAGATCACGGGAAGCTATCAGGGTTGGACAGGTTTTCTTTCCACCGCTGCACGGCTGTATAAGTACCCGTATGCCGAGCAGGTCATGATTCACGCCCAGCGCCCGGACGCCACAGCCTGCGCTGAGTATGACTTCTGGAACGAAAAGATGGGCCGCTATGTCCGGCGCGGTTCTAAGGGCATAGCCCTTATTGACAGCAGTGGAGAGAAACCGAGACTGCGTTATGTATTCGATGTAGCGGATACCGGCAGAACTGAACAGGCACGAACCCCGTATCTATGGGAATACCGGGAAGAACACGCTGACGCGGTATCTGCCATGCTGGAAAGCCGATACGATGTATCCGGCGAAAATGGACTTCCCGATCAGTTGGAGCATATTGCCGCCCAGCTTGCGAATGAATACTGGAACGACTATCAGCGGGATATTCTCGACATCGTTGACGATTCATTCCTTAATGGCTATGATGATTTCAACGTAGGCGTGGCCTTTCGCAATGCCGCCACCGTCAGCATCACCTATTCGCTCATGTCAAGATGCGGTCTTGAACCGGAAAACCGCTTCGAGCATGAAGATTTCCTTCCCATCTTCGACTTTAACACCCCGGCAGCCGCCGCGGAATTGGGTACGGCGGTAAGCAGGATCAGCGGACAGGTGCTGCGGCAGATAGAAGTCACCATTAAAAATTATGAGCGCGAAAAAAACGCGGAAAGGAGCCAGAACCATGACAGAACTGACCTACACGAAGAACGGAGATTACCTGCTCCCAGACCTGACGCTGAGCGAGACGCAGGAGGAAGCGAGACCCCTGGGCAAGTACGGGAGACTTCGCAGGAGTTATTTGCAGGAGCACAGACCGGGGCTGTACAACCGTCTGGTGCTGAGCGAGAAGCTGTTCCCGCACCTCAGAGAGATCGACGAGACAGCGAACCGGAGATTGGAGCAGATGATGCGGTCGCTGATGAATCAGAATGGCGTGACGGAGGAACTGAAAGCCCGCGATCAGATGAGGTGGGTCGGGTTGATGAACAACCTGAAAGCGCAGGCAGAGGAAACGATCCTGAACGAGCTGGTGTACAATTAACCCCGGATGAGCCGGAATCAGAGCCGGCACAACCGCAGGCGGCATACCAACTGAGTTTGTTCCCCACGGAGGATGAGCAGGTAGCGTTTATAGAGCAAGGAACGAGTGTATTTGACGCACCCGTTCCTTTTTCTATGTCCATTCCGCAGGAAGAGATTGACCATGTCCTGCGTCTTGCAGGCAACCGTGACAGCGGCAGAATGAATATCGCAGCGGAATTTTCCAAGAGCAAAAGCACCGAGGAAATCGCGGAGTATCTGAAAAGCACTTTCCGAGGCGGCAACGGTATCATTACCGATCACGGACGTTATTCCGCGTGGTATGCCGAGGACGGCATTCATGTCGCAAACGGAAGCTCATCCCGGTATCTTTCCTCTGCCCACGTTCTGCCGTGGAGTGAAGCGGCGGAGCGTATCGGTGAAATGCTGGACGGGGGCTCCTTTGCTACCAATGTGGAGCTTGCCGAAATGCCCGGTCATGAGCGCCAGCAGCTCGCGCAGTCTCTTTGGTATCTTTACCATGATATGAGCGAGGAAGCCCGAAGCGAAAAGTATCTCGACCTCATGGAGACCGTCCAAGGCGGCGGTTTCCCGGACGAAACGGAACGGCTGGCAAAACAGCTCATGAATCCCGAATTCAGAGCACAACTGACAGATCAGTTTGCCGCTTTCTGGACGGCGCGAGAGCAAGATCGCTCTCTCATGCGCTTTAACTACCACCATTTCGATCAGATCTATGCGGCTTTGAAAGACCTGTCGTTGGAGCGTCGGGAATTTACCACAGACATGGCAGAGCTTCCCGAAGTCGGAGGTTTCATTACCGAGGACGAGATCGCAGAATCTCTGTCCGGCGGCTCCGGCATGGAAGGCGGCAAGCTCCGTATCTACGAATATTTCTCTGCGAACCACACGCCGAAAGAGCTTGCAGACTTTCTCAAAGAGGAATACGGCACAGGGGGTCATTCTCATGCCGTATCCGGTGCAACGCACAGCGGTGAAGACCACAGCGCCAAGGGATTAAGCCTCAAGAAAGAAAACTGCACTGAAATCCAGCTCAAATGGGGCGATGTTGCCAAGCGAATCACCGACCTCATTCGCAAAGACCGCTATCTGACCCCGCTGGAACAGGAAAAATACCGCGCCATTCATGATGCCCCTACCGCTTATAACAGCGTCAAGGAACAGCATCCGGACGATATTGTGTTGTACCAAGTGGGCGACTTCTATGAAATGTACGGCGAGGACGCCAAAATCGCTGCCGAAGAGCTTGACCTGTATCTGACCTCTCGCAGAATCCCCGATGTCGGACGTGTGGATATGTGCGGCATCCCGGCGAGGCGGCTGGAAGAATACGTTGAAAAGCTCCGCGACAAGCATGATGTGACGATCTCTGCTGTCAATGAGGACACCCATGAACGCCATGTCTATACCATGCTGTCCGTTGACCACGAAGCAGAAAGAGCCACAAACGAGTATGAAGCCGAACACGGTGCAGACGGTTATCTTGCTTTCCCCGGCAACAGACCGGAGGAAGAACCGAAACGCGAGCTGACGCAGGACAATATTGATGAATCGCTCCTGCGCTGGAACGGAGACCCGGACAGCCAAGGCCGTATGTTCTCCTATATGCGCGAACATGGCAGAGAGCGCGGTGCGGCTGCATGGCTCAGTCAGGAATACGGCGGGGATGTGAATGAGCCGCTTCATTTCTCACTTGCCGGAAGCGATACGGAAGTCACGCTGAAATGGGCACAGGTACAGCGCAGACTGTTACAGCTCATGAATGACGGACGGTTCCCGGAACAACAGAAGAACATCGCGGAATATCTTGGGGTGCGTGGCAACACGCTCTATTTTTATGCCCCGGTGAGCTACGGTATTGAAACGGATTTCGGGGATGTGCCGAAGCTCCGCGACGATCAGCGCGTGGTGATTGCCTCCCCGGTCTGCTATCACGGCGACGAATTTCTGCAAGAACACCGCGTTTCTTTCCTGAAAATTGGGCGGGATATTGATGCAGTACAGCTCAAAGGACAGAACCCCACGGAACAGATTGCTGCCATGGAGCAGGCAGAAAACGCTTTTTATACCCCGGAGAACAGAGCCTACCATGTGGGCGATCACGTCAGCATCGGAAACGAGGCAGACGGAAAATCCGAGATTGTCATTGAAAATGTCGATGCCGATTATGTGTATTACACATTCCCGGACTTGCCCGAACAGGAGCCGGTTGAGATTCTGCGCTCGCAGTTCGACGCACACTTGGATGACGGACTGTTTGCTGTCATTCAGCCCGAAGAACCTGCCGCAGATCTGTCGCCGGAACGTGATTTTGACGAAATCCTCGATGAAGCGCCCATCAGTACGGTAATTGACGGTGAGGTCAAGACTTTCCCCAATGCGGAGGCCATGCTGGACTATGAAGAACAGCGTGACAGTTTCCCATATTCTGTTGGCGATACGGTTTATCTGGAGGACGGAAAGCCATTTATTATTGAGAATATCGGCATGTTCGACATTCATCTCCGTGACCCGTCGCTTGCGTATCCCATTCTCCGCGCGGAGAGCCGAGAAAGCTTTGCGCGACTGATGGAACGCTTCCCGCAGGAGCAACGGACACCTGAGACCCCGACTCCCGGCTATACCATCGAAACCGTAGCCGAATATCCGGCAGAGGAAAATCACCTGCCTTACGATGTAGTCATCCAGACGATCAAGACCACCGAGCCCGATCCTCCTGCGCAGAATTTCAAGATTACCGATGAACACTTAGGCGAAGGCGGGCCGAAAGCCAAGTTCCGTATGAACATGGATGCTATCAACCTCCTGAAAGAACTGGAATTTGACGGACGGCAGGCAACGCCGGAAGAACAGGAAGTGCTCTCCAAGTACGTCGGCTGGGGCGGGCTTGCAGACGCTTTCGACGAGACCAAGCAAAACTGGTCAGAGGAATTTAAGGAGCTGTATGCGACCCTTACCCCGGAGGAATACGCGGCGGCACGAGCATCGACCCTGAACGCTCACTTTACAAGCCCCACTGTTATCAGCGCCATCTATGACGCGGTTGGCAGAATGGGCTTCACCTCCGGTAATATCCTGGAACCCTCTATGGGCGTAGGCAACTTCTTCGGTATGCTGCCCTCGGAAATGTCCGACAGTAAGCTCTACGGCGTAGAGCTCGACAGCATCACAGGCCGCATTGCGAAACAGCTTTATCCCAATGCCAATATTACCGTGGCAGGCTTTGAGACGACAGACAGAAAAGACTTTTTCGACCTTGCCATCGGCAATGTGCCGTTCGGTCAGTATCAGGTCAGCGATCCGCAGTATAACAAGCTCGGCTTCTCCATCCACAATTACTTCTTTGCCAAGGCACTCGATCAGGTGCGTCCGGGCGGTGTCGTGGCCTTTGTCACCTCTCGCTATACCATGGACGCAAAGGACAGCTCGGCAAGAAAATATATTGCACAGCGGGCAGACTTTCTCGGAGCAATCCGCCTGCCGAACAACGCTTTCAAGGCAAACGCCGGAACCGATGTAGTTTCTGACATCATCTTTTTGCAGAAAAGAGACCGCCCCATCGACATCGAGCCGGAATGGGTACACCTGGGTGAGAACGAGGACGGTTTTGCCATCAACAGCTATTTTGTAGATCATCCGGAAATGATTCTCGGACGGCAGACCTCCGAAAGCACGCAGTACGGAAGACCGGATTTTACTGTTGAGCCCATTGAAGGGCTGAAACTGAAAGATCAGCTTGAAGATGCCGTGAAGTATATCCGTGGCACCTACACGGAAGCGGAGCTGCCCGATCTGGGTGAGGACGAGGCGCTGGTGGAGTCCATTCCCGCCGACCCGGATGTAAAGAACTTCTCCTATACCATTGTGGACGGTGAGATTTACTATCGGCAGAACAGCATCATGACAAAGCCCGATCTGAACGCAACCGCCAAGGAACGCGCCAAAGGCATGGTAGAGCTCAGAAACTGTGTGCAGAAGCTGATCGGTCAGCAGATGGACGGCTTTATCTCCGATGAGACTATCCGGGAAACACAGGCAGAGCTGAACACGCTGTATGACAGCTTTACCGCAAAATACGGACTTATCAATTCTCGTGCCAATGCGCTGGCCTTTGCCGATGACAGCTCCTATTATCTTCTCTGTTCTCTGGAAGAACTGGATGAGGATAAAAACCTGAAACGCAAGGCGGATATGTTCACCAAGCGCACCATCAAAGCGCATGAGGTCGTAACCAGCGTGGACACCGCTTCGGAGGCTCTGGCACTCTCTATTTCCGAAAGAGCCTGTGTGGATATGGGATATATGTCTTCCCTTACGGGGAAGGACGAAGATACGCTTGCCTCCGAGCTGCGCGGTGTGATTTTTCAAAATCCGAAGAACAAGCAATGGGAAACTGCCGACGAATACCTCTCCGGCAATGTCCGTGAAAAACTGCGTATTGCGCAGTCAGCACAGAACCTTTATGAAGGGAACTATGCAGACAATGTGGAGGCACTGAAAGCAGCGCAGCCCAAAGACCTTGATGCTTCTGAAATTGAAATCCGGCTCGGTGCAACGTGGATCGACCCGGAATATATCCGTGAGTTCATGTGGGAGACCTTTGAAACGCCGTTCTATCAGCGGCGTATGATCGATGTGAATTATTCTTCCTTTACGGCTGAATGGAACATCAAGAACAAGAGCGCGGTCAGCTACAATAACATTGCCGCCTATATGACCTACGGCACGGAACGGGCAAACGCCTATAAGATTCTGGAGGACACCTTAAATCTCCGTGATGTGCGTATCTACGATACCAAGTACGATGCGGACGGCAAGGAGCGCCGTGTGCTGAACAGCAAGGAAACCACCCTCGCACAGCAGAAGCAGCAGGCAATCAAAGATGCTTTCCGCGACTGGATATGGAAAGACCCGGACAGGCGGCATGATCTGGTCACAAGGTACAATGAGCTTTTCAATTCCACCCGTCCCCGAGAGTATGACGGCAGTCACATCACCTTCTCCGGCATGAACCCGGAAATCCGACTGCGAGAGCATCAGCTTAACGCTGTTGCCCACATTCTCTACGGCGGCAATACGCTGCTGGCACACGAAGTGGGCGCAGGCAAGACCTTCGAGATGGTCGCTGCCGCCATGGAATCCAAACGGCTTGGAATGTGTCAGAAATCGCTTTTTGTTGTACCGAACCATTTGACCGAACAGTGGTCGAGTGAGTTTTTACGACTATATCCTTCGGCAAATATCCTTGTGGCTACGAAAAAGGATTTTGAACCGAAAAACAGAAAGAAGTTCTGTGCCCGCATTGCCACGGGCGATTATGATGCGGTCATTATCGGACACTCGCAGTTTGAAAAGATACCTGTTTCCATGGAGCGGCAGCAGCGGCTTTTGGAGGAACAGATCTACGAGGTAGAGGAAGGTCTGCGCGAGCTGAAGGAACAGCGGGCTGAGCGCTTTACGATCAAGTCAATGGAACGCACGAAGCGCGGGCTGGAAACCAAACTCAAAAAGCTTCAGGACAGTACCCGTAAGGATGACGTCGTGACTTTTGAACAGCTCGGTGTAGACCGGCTGTACGTAGACGAAGCGCACAATTACAAAAATCTGTTCTTGTATACCAAAATGAGAAACGTCGCCGGGTTATCTGCCACCGATGCGCAGAAGTCTTCGGATATGCTTCTCAAATGCCGGTATATCGACGAGATCACCGACAGCCGCGGCGTGGTATTTGCAACCGGAACGCCCGTCAGCAACAGCATGACGGAGCTTTATACCATGATGCGCTATTTGCAGCACGATACCATTCGCGGAAAAGGTCTGGCACACTTTGACTGTTGGGCATCCACCTTCGGTGAGACACAGACAGCCATAGAGCTTGCGCCGGAAGGCACCGGCTACCGGGCAAGGACGCGCTTTGCAAAGTTCTTTAACCTCCCGGAGCTCATGACGCTGTTCAAAGAGGCCGCAGATATAAAGACCTCCGATCAGCTCAATCTTCCTACCCCGACGCCTATCTATCATAACGAAGTGGCACAGCCTACGGAAATCCAAAAGGAAATGGTGCAGGAGCTTTCGGAACGAGCAGCTAAAGTCCATGCGCAGCTTGTAGACCCAAGCACCGACAACATGCTGAAGATCACGTCGGACGGGCGTAAGCTCGGCCTTGATCAGCGTGTTATCAATCCCGACCTGCCGGACGATCCGAACAGCAAGGTCAATATGTGCGTGAACAATATCGCACGGATTTATGAGGAAGGAAACGCGGACAAGTTGACACAGCTCGTGTTTTGCGACCTCTCGACACCGAAAACAGCTCCCGTGCAGAGAGCTGCAAAAACAGCAGGCGGTAATCTGGACAGTCCGGAAATCAATGCGCTGGAGCGCCTGATCGACAGCGAGAATCCAGATGAACCCGGCTTTACGGTCTACGATGATATTCGGGAAAAGCTGGTTGCCAAGGGTATTCCGAGAGAAGAAATCGCTTTTATCCATGAAGCGAATACCGAAGCAAGAAAAAAAGAGCTTTTCGCAAAGGTACGAAACGGTCAGGTGCGTGTGCTCATGGGCTCTACCTTTAAGATGGGCGCGGGCATGAACGTACAGGACAGGCTTGTGGCGCTCCATGATCTCGACTGTCCATGGCGACCCGGCGATCTGGAACAGCGCTCCGGTCGTATCATTCGTCAGGGCAATCAGAACAAAGAGGTTCACATCTATCGCTATGTCACAGAATCGACCTTTGACGCTTACCTCTGGCAGACGGTTGAGAACAAGCAGAAATTCATCTCTCAGATCATGACCTCAAAATCTCCGGTACGCTCCTGTGACGATGTAGACGAAACCGCCTTGTCGTATGCGGAAATCAAAGCTCTGTGCGCCGGTGACGAGAGGATTAAAGAGAAGATGGATTTGGATGTAGATGTGGCAAGGCTCAAGCTGATGAAGGCAAATCATCAGAGCCAGCAGTTCCGTCTGGAGGATAATCTCCTCAAGACCTTCCCGGAACAGATTCGGCAGAACGAAGGTTTCGTCGAGGGCTTCACTGCCGATCTGAAAACTCTCTCCGAGCATCCGCATCCGGAAGACGGCTTTGCCGGAATGGAGGTCAAGGGCGATTTCCTCACAGATAAAAACAACGCCGGCGCTGCCATACTGGAAGCATTCAAGGATGCAAAGGGCATGGAGCCGGTTCCCATCGGCAGCTATCGCGGTTTTGCCATGTCTCTGACCGTTGAAGACTTCGGGCGTGACTTTGTACTCACTCTCAAGGGAAAGATGAATCATCGCGTTACGCTGGGTAAGGACGCAAGGGGCAATCTTGTCCGTATCGACAATGCTTTGAATGCCATACCGGAACGTATGCAGGCAGTGCAGGATAAGCTCAGCACCCTGCGAGAACAGGTAGAGACGGCGAAAGCAGAGCTGGGCAAACCATTCCCCCAGGAAGAAGAACTGCGTATAAAGTCTGCACGGCTTGCCGAGCTCAATGCGGAGCTGAACATTGACGATAAAACGCCGATGGAACAGATGGCAGAGGACGCACCTGCTGTGGAAACCGCAAAGGCAAAGCCCTCTGTACTGGCAAAACTGAAAGCACCTTTGCCGCCGAGGACAGACGGGAAAAGCAGACAACACGAGCAGGAAGAACGATAAAAAAGAGCTCCGGCGAAGGTTTATCAATCTTCGTCGGAGCTTTGCTTCAGGATTGCTTGCTCTTTGCGTTTCTTTTTCTGTTCGGATTTCTTATTCCGCTTTTCTTCAATCTCTTGCAGCCACACCTTTATAGGAGCTTTCCACGGTTCGGATTTATTGGGAATGTTCTTTATAAGGCTGCGGGGATTGAGACCGAGGCACTTTGCCCGTGCTATATCTTCATCATTCAGGCGGCAGCGTTTTTTCGCTTCCAGCCATTGCTGCTCAGAGTATGCCATGTTGTATCACCACCAATATCTGTATTATATGAGAAAGGAGACTTGAACACAATATGGAAAGTCAGATTAAAATCAAGGCCACCGTTCCTGAAATGAGCGCGTTCTTTGAAAAAGACGGCGGCGTTCGTTTTTATGAAATCAAGGATAAACGATTTTCTGCGGAAGATCTGAAAGCCATGCCGGAGGACAAATACAATAGCGAGATATTTACCTTTGATGTGCGTTACCGACACATGGAGCTTCCGAAACCTTTGACCGGCACCTTCACGATTGATAAGCTGACGAAAACAATGGATGACTACAAAGAGACTGAACAAATGCTTCACACACCGCTTTACAGAAACAATGCCGAGTATGCCAGAGAGCATGATGAGCTGCCGCAGTACCGTGCCTCCAATAAGGCGAATACTGCCTGCAAGGAGGCCATCGAGAAAGCGATCTCCGAGCATTATTACGATAATGTTCTGCCCAAGGAAGCTGTATCGCAGGTTGCAGAGAAGTTCGGCTATGAGCGCCCTCTGTATCTGCTGGCGCTTACCATTCGTCAAAAGGATTGGGACGGACGCTTCTCCAATGAAAATAAACAGTGGGCAAAGACGGTTCCCGTGATTGAAAACCCCGACGCATGGGGCACGGATCGCAACTGCTATCTTGCGGTCAACAGCCACAGCGGTCTTGTTGATCTTTTTACAAAACTAACGCGGGAGGAAGCAAAAGTCCATGTGCGTAAGCCATCGGTGCTTGAAAAACTCCAGAAGCCGCTTCCTGAGCCAAAGCAGAAATCTGTAAAAAGTAAGGAGCAGGAATTATGAGCGCGCAGTATATGCGACGGAACATCCGCATTTCCGTCCGTCTGACGGAGGAAGAACACCAACTTCTGAAAGAAAAAATGGCGCGGATCGGCGTAACGAATCAGGAAGCGTTTCTTCGTAAGATGGCTCTGGACGGACTTGTAATCAAGCTGGACTTGCCGGAACTGAAACAGATGATCTCGCTCCTGCGCTATACCGGCAACAACATCAATCAGATCGCTAAGCGGCTCAACGAGAGCGGCAGAGCCTATGAAACAGACTTTGCGGATATTCTGGAAAAACAAAATCAGCTTTGGGAGCTTGCAAATAAAATTCTGATGAAACTGTCCTCCATTCAATGAATGTGCAGGGATGTCGGAAAATCTCTTTCCCGACATCCTTGCAATCGTACATAATTTTCAGATGCGATGAACTCCCAAGATTAACTTTGAAAAGCATTTATCGCTTAATTCATATGGCATAATATGTGATGATAAGAACTTCTCTTTATAAATACGACTTATTGATCTTCACCCTCGCTTCTGTTATGAACACGCTCGTTCATACGTTTGATTTTCATTTTCCAAATGAAGTATTGAATCAGCCAGACGGAAATAAAAATGGCAACGAATATTCCTACATACGACAGAATGCCGATCATGGTATGCTCCATCCAATTCGTGACATAAGCAATCGGAAGCATCACAACGCAGGCGATGGTGAAGTAAATACCGCTTTGCTTTGCAAGGCTCCATGAATCAATATCCCAGATAACGGAAGCCATTGCAAAGCAGCTTCCCATGATTCCGCAAAGAACCGTTTGAAGAATGACCGCATTCAGCTCACCCCCCATTACGTCCATCAATTCAGGCCGGACGGCATAGTAGTTTCCCTGTCCCACTCCTATGGAAATAAAAATCGTTATGACAAACCCAATGGCAATTCCCAAAGGAAATCCCAGAAGTCCGCGCTGAATTAGTTTCTTTTTCATGCTTACCACCTCATAGTCCTAAGATTTGTTTGATTTTAGCGACATACCGCCGTGAAACGTATGTAACCGTACCATTTGTCAGTATAACGCAAATTGTTCCTGCAAAGCTCAGATCGAAGCTTTTCACTTTCTTCAGATTGATGATTTCAGAATTCGATATTCTTACAAAAGTTTTGCCGTCCAGTCGTTCTTCCGTTTCGTATAAGCGCATACGAAGGACATATTCACCGTGATCTGTTTCAGCAAATACTTTTCCGCCTGCGGCAAAAACCCGAAAAACACCGGACGGGTCAAGTACCTCTACCAGATCGTCCTTGAAGCCTGCGATCATCGTCGGCTGCCTTTCTGACAGCCGATGGACGATTTCATTGATCTCATCGCTCATCTTGTCAGTAACAACAACGATCTTTGGTTCTTTGCAGTTTTCGTCGATTTGAATTTCAATTTGCATCTGTTCACCTCCCTCGTCGTTACGGTTACATTATAGGAATACCGAATATCCGTTTCAACGGATATTCGATAGGTGGTCGTTTTGAGACCACAGACGGAAGAAAACATATACTGCGCTTCTGCCTGTTTCGTTCTTAATGGATTTTGCATCTTTATTATTAAGTTCGTCAAGGGTTCAAGGATGCCGGAGAATCTCTTTTCCGACATCCTTGCAATCGTACACATTATTAAATACGATAAAGGCGAAAAGAAATAATGCAAGATGGATCTGGTTAAGAGAATACGAACAAAAGTCCACAGTCCATCAGTAAAGCGTCAGTACAAACTTGATATTCTAAATATAAAAAAGGGGGAACTAAAGTATGAAATTCATTCTAAGAATACTGCTTGCACCCATTATGTTGGTTCTATGGTTCATTGAGTGGATTCTTTCCTTGTCGCTCAAAATTTCCTCTTTGGCCTCAAAGCTGATTTCCTTCATATTTATATTGGCAAGTATATACCATTTTGTAAATGGTTCTATTCTGAACGGATGTATCGGTCTGGTGATTGCGTTTCTGTTCTCATCCTACGGTTTGCCGAAGCTGGCCATTCATCTTGTGGCGTGGTTTATAGCTATGCGGATACTGCTCAAGGAAAAAATCTACGGATAAGTTAAACAATAAATTCATGAATTGGCGCAGGGACATCCCTGCGTCTTTTCTGTTGGAGGGACTATGGCAACAACACGAATTATCCCAATGCACCTGAACAAAGGAAAGACACTGACGCAATGTCTGACTGATCGGACGGAATACGGTATGAACCCAGATAAGACGGAGGGCGGTGAGCTGATTTCCACGTTTGCCTGTGAGCCGGAAACGGTGGTTTCAGAATTTGCGCTGTCCAAGCGTGAGTACCGGGAGCTGACCGGACGTGTGCAGGAAAGCGACATTATAGCGTATCAGATACGGCAGTCCTTCAAGCCGGGAGAGGTTACGCCGGAGGAGGCAAACCGCATCGGCTATGAATTTGCCCAGCGCTTCTTAAAGGAAAATCATGCGTTTATCGTCTGTACCCATATCGACAAAGCCCACATTCATAATCATATCTACTGGAACTCCACGACACTTGACTGCACCCACAAGTTCAGCAACTTCATCGGAAGCTACCGGGCTGTCCGAAAGCTCTCCGATCTGATCTGTGCCGAACACAGGCTCTCGGTCATTGAGAATCCGCAGAAGCACGGTTTGAGCTATAACAAGTGGCTCGGCGGTCATAGTAAACTTTCCAACCGTGATCTTCTTCGCATGGCGATAGATGCCGCACTTGAAAAGAAGCCGCAGGACTTCGATGCGCTCCTTGCACTTTTGAAATCCTCCGGATATACCGTTTCCCGAAAAGGCAGATTATCTCTCCGGCATGAAAATCAGAAACAGAGTATCCGCCTGGATTCCCTCGGGGAAGGATATTCCGAATTGGAGCTCCGCGCGGTTCTTACAGGCAGTAAAACGCACAATCCATTTGTAAAGAAGAAATACCCGAAGCGCAAAGAGCGTACCACGCTGATTTCCGAAATCGAAGCAAAGCTCAATTCCGGCAAGGGTTATTGGTACGATCAGACGATGAAGGTGGTAAAGCTTAAACAGATGGCGAAAACGCTTGTGTATTTGGAGGAGCAGGGCTTTGCCGACTTTGAGGCACTTGCGAACGCGGCTACTACTGCCGAAGAACGGTTTTACAAATTGAAAGGAACCATCAAGACGGCAGAAGCGCGAATGAGTGAGATACAGACTCTGCGGACACACATCATCAACTACTCCAAGACACGAGAGGTATATGCCGGATACCGTAAGGCCGGATATTCAAAAAAGTATCTTGCAGAGCATGAGAGCGACATCCTCATCCACAAGGCAGCAAAGAAAGCCTTTGATGACTTTGGACTTAAAAAGCTCCCCACAGTCAAGAGCCTGAACGAAGAATTTGCACGGCTGCTGAGTGAGAAAAAAGCGGCATACGCCGACTACCACAAAACGCAGGAACAGATGCGGGAGCTTATGATCCACAAGGCAAATGCCGCATATCTGCTGGGTTTGGAAGAACAGAAACAGCGGACACACGAGCATCAGCGAGAGGAAAAATAGCGATGGTACATCGCGCAGCCACAGATGAAATCTGTGTTTCAGGGGGTATGGGGAAATCCCCATCAAGCGGCAGGCGGAGGATTGCAAAATCCTCCGCCTGCTGTCTTTTGGCTCCAAAAGACCTTGCTTGCCAACTTGAAAAACTTATGATTTTGGAACTGTTATCGCTCCCCCTTGAAACCGTCCTGATATTCGGATATAATATATCTTGTATCTTTGTATTCACCGGAGGGTTTGCATGAAAGGCTATATGTCAGCCAGAGAAGCGTCATATAAATGGGGCGTGTCGGAGAGCCGGGTGCATAAGCTCTGTCAGGCGGGGCGCATCCCCGGCCTCGAACGCTTCGGGCGATCCTGGGTGATCCCGGCGGACGCGGAAAAGCCGGGCGATCCTCGCATGGAAAAGACGCAGAAGGGCACAAAGAAAACGGATCGTCCCTGATGCGCGGCTCCGGTATGGGCTGTTTCAGCCGCAGATTTTCCGTATCCAAACGCAAAAACCTGTTGTTTTTGAGGGGGACAAAGCCCGTCTGACGCCCTATAATTAAGACAAACAAGAAAAAGTATCTTCCCAATGAAACCCGGAAAGGAGGCGCTGCGGATGCTGCTTACAAAAGCCGCTAAAAGAAATATTGCGTTATTCGTGGCCGCCTTTCTGGTTTTAGGCGTCCTCCGCGTCCTTCTGTTCCGCAAGGATTTTACCTTCTCCTTTTGTCAAATATTTAGCAGCGTACTCACGATTCTCTGGGGCATCACGGTGTGCAAACGGATCACAGACAAAAGACTGCGTTCCTTCATGCTGGGGATCGCGGCGCTTCTTCTGCTGCAATTTGTTTTGCAGTTTTCCCGTTATGATCTGTTTGATGGCGATATAACGCCACAGCGCTATCTGTGGTACGCCTATTATATCCCCATGACGGCGCTGCCGCTTTTGCTCTTTTTTCTCGCCGTCTATACCCATCGCCCGCAGGATAAGCCCCTGCCGCGCCGGTATATACTGCTGATCATCATCGGCGCTGTCTTGGTGCTGGGCGTTTTGACAAACGACCTGCATTTTTGGTTCAAATCCTTTCCCGGAGGTGTTATGGATGACAACGGGCAGGAAAAGAGCGGCTGGCTGTACTACATCATCAGCGTCTTTATCTTTGGTCTGTATGCCTTTTCGTTTGCCATTATCCAGAAAAAGAATCATCGGTATGTGGCGCGGAAATACCGATGGATCGCTGTCGTGCCGCTTCTGATCGGACTGACATATTTCCTTCTTTACCCGCTGGATATAGGCCACAGGTTTTTTCCTACCCGCATTTGGCACATTTGGCAGTTGGGCTAGATGCAGGGTTTTTGCATCGTTGCCATGCTGGAGGCCTGCGTGCAGACAGGCATGATCCCGGCCAATCGCGGCTATGAAATGCTGTTTTCCGCCGCCGAGCTTCCCGCCGTCATTTTAGACGGCGCGGGCAAGCCGATCTATCAGACCGCTGCCGCGCAGCTCCCGTTTGTCAAAATCGAGAATACAAAGATCGTTTCCAACCCCATACAGGGCGGCAGCGTCGAGTACACCGTGGATATAAAACAGGTGCAGGAGCTGAACAGACAGCTTGCGGAGCGGGCGCAGCAGATCGAAACGCGAAACGCCTATATTGCGGAGGAGACCCGTATCAAGCAGGAGCAGTCGGAGTTGGAAACGAAAAACCGCCTGTATGAGCGCGTGTCCGCTATCGTGAAGCCCCAGCTTGAGCAGATCGACAAGATTTTAAGCGCCCCGGAGGGCTGCGGCAATAAGGAACTCGCCCGTATCGCCGTGCTGAATGCGTATATCAAGCGCCGCAGCAATATGGAGCTGCTGGCTGCCGCAGGAACACTGACGATCGTGGAGCTGGCCTCTGCTGTGACGGAATCTCTTGACTATGTGAAGCTTTGCGGCGTGAACACAGCAACCGGTTCCGTTGGCGTCGGCAGCTACCCTGCTCCCATGGTGATCGCCGCCTATGAGCAGATCGAGGAAATCACGGAAGAAAGTCTTGATACCCTGTCGGATATGATTGTCACGATCCGTTCCGATAAGCGCCGCCTGATCGTGCGCATGATGCTGAAAGCCGAAAACTTCTCCTACGAAACAAACGGCTCACGGCTGGATGTTGCGGGCTTTTCCCGCAAGGTTTCCATCACCAAGGAAAACGAGGACATGATCATCGTCCTCACCTTCACGGAAGGGGGCGGGCGAGCATGAGGATTTATCTGGATAATCCCGTGAGTGGAGCGATGCCGTGGCGATTCCTGTGCATTTTCGCGTTGCTGCTGTTCCTGACCGCTGTGGCGATGATCGCGCTTCTGATCCAGCAAAGGCGGCATCGGTGGCTATGGCTCGGTCTGCCTGTGGCTTTGCTGTCGTACTTTTTGGTGCAATGCTTTGTAATGGCGTGCTTGGGGTACGCCTATTCGCAGACCGGATTTGAGGTCCTCTCGGCCGTTGTCAAGCTGCCAGGCTGGCTGCTTTGGGGCGTTCTTTTCGCTCTGGCGCTTGCGGAACTGATCCTGATGCGGAGCATCTATCTCCGGGAGAAGAACAGCATCACTCCCATGTCCGTCAAAGAGGCGGTGGACAGTTTGCCCGACGGTATTCTCTGTTACGCTCCCGGTGCTAAGGTGCTGCTTGCCAATCACACCATGCAGGATTTTTGCAGAAAGACCACCGGAGCGGAGCTTGAGGACGGCGCATCATTCCGGGAGCGTCTGCTGGAAGGAGAGCTGCTTGCGGACTGTGAACGCTTGTCTTTGGGCAGCGATACGGTGATCGTTCTCCCGGACGGCACGGCGCGGAAGATCAGCGAGAGCGAGATCCCTTATGAAAAGCATACCGTCCGTATGCTCCTTGCCCTCAACATAACGGAGGCATATCGCAAAAACCAAGAGCTCGCGCAGATGCAGGAAAAGGTAGAAAGGCTCGGAAAGCGGCTTCAAAAGGTCAACCGTGAAATTGTGGCGCTGACAGCGGAGCGGGAAGTTTTAAACGCCAAGGTCAAAATACACGATGAACTTGGGAGCAACCTGCTTGCCATCAAGCGGTATTTGGTGAACGGCGGCACGGAGGAAGAAAAGGCGGAGCTGATGAAAAGCCTGCACCGCAGCGTTTCCTTCCTGAAAACCGACCGCCCTTCCGAGCCCGTGCGGGACGAATATGAGCTGCTGCAATCCATGGCGGCGCGACTGGGGCTTACCATCTCCGTCACGGGAGAGCTGCCGCAAACCGAGCCGCATAAACCCATCATAGCCACGGCCATTCACGAGTGCTTCACCAACACCCTGCGGCACGCCCACGGGGACGAGCTGCATATCGAGCTGTCCGAGGATGACGAGTGGGTCACAGCAATATTCACCAACAACGGGGATCAGCCCGGTGACGAAATCACCGAAAAAGGCGGACTTAAATCCCTGCGGGAGCTGACCGAACAGGCGGGCGGCAGCATGACGGCAAAAACACAGCCCGCCTTTACCCTTACCATCAGACTGCCGAAGGAGGTTGAAGATGCCTTATAAAGTGTTGATCGTGGACGATCAGATCATATCAAGACAGCTCTTTGAGAGCTTTGTCGCCGCCTCCGATAAATACGAGTTGGCGGCATCGGTGGAAACAGCAAAATACGCGGACGCCTACTGCGCCAGAGGAAAGGTCGATCTTGTCATTATGGACGTGGTGATGAACGACGGCTCCAATGGTCTTGATACTGCCGCGCGGATCAAAGCGTCCTATCCGAAAACCAAGATCATCGTCGTCACCTCCATGCCCGACGCGGCGTTTTTGAAACGGGCGCGGGAGATCGGCGTAGATTCCTTCTGGTACAAGGAGGTGCAGGAAGCGCCCATGCTGGAGGTCATGGACAGGACCATGGCGGGCGAGCATATCTTCCCGGACAGCCCGCCCGTAGCGTCCATCGGCATGGCAAAGAGCACGGAGTTCACCGAGCGGGAGCTGGACGTGCTGCGGCACCTTGCCGAAGGGCTGACGGACAAGGAGATCGCGGATGCACTCCATTTGAGCGTGACCACCGTCCGCTACCATGTGAACAACCTGATCTCCAAAACAGGGTCGTCCTCCCGCACGGAGCTGGCGGTGAACGCCGTGAGAAGCGGGATCGCCATACCGGGGATAAAATAGAACGTGCATACGATGAAAGCCGGAAACTTTTTGAAGTTTTCCGGCTTTTTTTCTTGAAAGACTATAAAGACTATCATTTTTGAGGGGGCAAAGCCGATTTTGAATCGGTATAATGGAAGTGCAAGCGGTATGACAATGGTGTTTTGTACCTATTTGCCTATTTTTCCATGAAAAGGGGTTGACAGGCATGGCTGACCGGCGGACAATTATGACAGACAGACAGACAGACAGACAGCCAGCCAGATAAGATTCGTCTGTCCTTTCGGGCTGCCTGTTCTCCATATAGCAACACGACGCACCGAGGCAAGGGACTTATTGCGCCCTGCGGCAGCGGTGCGTTTTTGCGTCTAAAAGGGGGTGGTGCGTATTGAGCCACCCGATTTACGCCAGCCGGGATAAACCCGGCTGACCCGTCATAGATACCATTTCAATCTTAATACGAAGATACAGGAGGAGAAAATGAGCGAAAAGAAAATTACGGCTCCTCTGATCGTGGATGAAGCGGAAAACATCGCAAAGAAGGGCGAGATCAAAGTACCGGAGATCCCGCAGGACCCCGACCCTTGCGGCAACGGCAGGAAGCCCAAGCTGCCGAAGCCGCCGAAGAAAAAGCCGCTCGATCCGCGGCTGGAACGAAACAAAACAAAGAGGTGAAGAACATGAAGAATACAAGAATAACACGGTTTTTCAGCCTGCTGCTCTGCTGCTTGATGCTGGTGGGCTTGCTGCCGATGGGACAGACGGCGTATGCGGCGGGAGACATTGAATTCACTACACAGCCGCAAAGCGGAACAGCACCAAAAACAGGCTCTTATACATTTACATGGGAAGTAAGTGGAAGTCCTGTGGATGTTGTGTTGCAGGAATACAGAATCAGCACAAGCGAATGGGTTAACGTTACTTCGGTTAGAGGCGTTACGTCTTATACTGTAAGTTACAATGAAAACGTAAGTAAATACCGATTAATGGCTAGTGGCAACGCCTATGGTAGTAAATATTACAGCAACGAAATCACTGTAACCTGGACTGGTGAAGAAGCATTCCGCTTCACTACACAGCCTCAAAGCGGAACAGCACCAAAGACGGGCTCACATACCTTTACTTGGGCTTTTAGTGAAACGCCTGACGATGCTGTATGGCAGGAATACAGGATCAGCACAAGCGAATGGGTTAACATGTATTCCGTCACAGAGGCTACTTCACAGACTGTGACTTACAATGACAATGTCAGCAAGTACAGAATCATGGCTCGTAAGGGTTCAAAAACCATTTACAGCAACGAGGTCAGCGTAACCTGGACAGGCGAAGAAGCAT
>ENA-UOJO01001173-UOJO01001173.1-human-gut-metagenome-genome-assembly--contig:-P57-NODE-1173-length-34819-cov-25.462461_pt1 | contig 34819 bp, 28 predicted proteins | sample MGYA00242351_ERZ723898 | MGnify/ENA metagenome assembly ERZ723898 | reverse complement strand
GCACCCTGCCCCGGCCAAAGACCTTGTGCTCCACAATGTCGCCCACCTCGTAATGCTTTGGGCCAGTGGATGCCGATTTGGGAGCTGGCGTTCCAGCAAAAAAGACCCGCTTCATATCGTTCAGCGGCGTGCCACTCTTTTGAGAATAGTTTTCTCCAAAACCAGAAGTCGTTCGTCCCGCCATTCTATCACGAACATATCCTTCGTAGTCTTTCCCACTGATTTTACCGCTCATGTACCCATCCGGATCATCAGCCAGCGCTTCCATTTCTGCTATCGTAGAAACTGTTCTTTTATATTCGGTATTTTGCTTCTTGCTATATCGGTCGCCAAACCCACCATGCGCTCCAGAATTATACTCGCTATTCAAATAGCCAGATCGTCCCCCAGAATTATAATCGCCGGTGCGGCCGCCGAAGCTGCTGGAATTGCGGCCCCAGCCGGACGCGCCGGAGTAGCCCGAGGCCCCGCCAGGAACGGTATCACTGTAACTGGAACCCCAGCCCATGGAAGAACGGCGTTCCAACGCCGGGCTGCGGGTCTCTTCTATATACTCAGGCTCGATCTCGCGCAGGAAGCGGCTGGGTTCGTTGCGCTGGGTGCGGCCGTAGAGCATCCGGGAGACGCTGTTGGAGATATACAGCTCCTTCTTGGCGCGGGTGATGCCGACATAGGCCAGACGGCGCTCTTCCTCCAGATCTGCCTCGGAGTATTTGCTCATCTCGCTGGGGAACACCCCCTCCTCCATGCCGATGAGGAACACATAGGGGAATTCCAGACCCTTAGCGGAATGGATGGTCATCAGGACCACCTGATCGGCGCTCTCGTTGTAGCTGTCAATGTCGCTGATGAGGGCGATATCCTCCAGGTAGCCTTCCAATGAGGCATCCTCGCCGTGCTGGTCGCAGTAGTTTTTGACGTTGTTGACCAGCTGGCTCAGGTTCTGCAGGCGGTCTGCCGCATCCTCGTGGCCCTTGGCCGCATCGGCTTCCAGCATGGCCTTGTAGCCGGTCACCTCAATGACATCCTGGGCAAATTCGTCCAGTGTCCTGGTTTCCAGCGATTCCTGCAGTTTTTCGTAGATCTGCCAGAATTTCAGCAGCGGCATCATGGCGCGGCTGAGTTTGGCGTATGCATCCGCGTGGGAGATGACTTCCAGCATACTGATTCCCTGCTGGGCGGCAAGGTCAGCGATCACATCGACGGTGGTGTTGCCGATCTTCCGGGCAGGCTCGTTGATGATGCGGCGCAGGCGCACATCATCCCGGGCGTTCGCCACGATGGACATATAGGAGTGAATGTCCTTGACCTCTTTGCGGTCGTTGAAGCGCTGGCCGCCCACGATCTTATGGGGAATGCCCGCGCGGGTAAAGTAGCTTTCGATGGGGGCCGACTGGGCATTCATGCGGTAGAGCACCGCATGGTCCGCCAGATGCCCGCCCTCTTTCAGGTGCTCACCGATGACATCTGCAATGTGCATGGCTTCGTCCTGCTCATTCTCTGCAGTGTAGACCTGCACCTTGTCGCCCTCGTCGTTCCGGGTCCACAGGGTCTTGCCCTTGCGCTCGGTGTTGTGCTGGATGACGCAGTTGGCAGCATTCAGGATATTTGAGGTGGAGCGGTAATTCTGCTCCAGACGGATGGTCTTGGTGCCGGGGAAGATGCGCTCAAAGTTCAGAATGTTCTCAATGGTGGCACCGCGGAAACGGTAGATGCTCTGGTCATCGTCACCGACAACGCAGATGTTCTTTTCCGGGCCGGTGAGCAGGCTGACCAGCCGGAACTGGGCCACGCTGGTATCCTGATACTCGTCCACCAGCAGGTAGCGGTACTTGTTCTGGTAGAACTCCCGCACATCCTCGTGCTCCGCCAGCAGCTGCACGGTCTGGTAGATCAGGTCGTCGAAGTCGAAGGCTCCTGCCTCCCTGAGCTTTTTCTCGTAGGCGGCGTAGACTTTGGCGGCAATGGCTCCCTTGGTGTCCCGGGCCGGGGTGCGCAGCGCCTCCTCCGGGCTGACCAGCTGGTCCTTCCAGCGGCTCATCTGGTTGATGGCGCTCTTGATCGGGAAGAACTTATCGTCGATGCTCAGTTCCTTATAGACCGCCTTCATCACACGCTGGGAATCATCGGTATCATAGATGGTAAAGCTGCGGGGGTAGCCGATGGATTCTGCCCAGCGGCGCAAGATGCGCACACAGGCCGAGTGGAAGGTGGAGGCAAACACCTCGTCCCCCTCTTCGCCGCCCAGCATATTGCGCAGGCGCTCCTTGAGCTCCCCTGCCGCCTTGTTGGTAAAGGTGATGGCCATCACGTTCCAGCTGCGGACAGCGTTCTGCCGCAGCATCCCGTCCAGCCAGGCGGGCGCATCGGTGCCGGTCATAATTGCCGTTTTCAGAGCCTTGACATCATCCTCGGTCACCTCACGGGGGGTCCAGCTGGAACCGTGGGCCGAGCCAAACCGGATCAGGTTTGCGATGCGGTTGACCAGAACAGTGGTCTTGCCGCTGCCTGCACCGGCCAGAATGAGCAGCGGGCCGTCGGTGGTAAATACCGCCTGCCGCTGCATATCGTTCAGGCGGCCAAACTGCTTTTCAATATAGGTATCGCGCAGAGCGCAGAATTCCTGTTGGAGACTTGCTGCCATTGTTTCACCTGTTCTTCTATAAAATCACTTACTTTATAAGTATATCACAATTCAAGAGGGTTGTACATAAAAAACCGCCCTTCCTGTACAGCACAGGAGGGGCGGCAGTGTTCAGATAAAGCTTAGCCGAAGATGTTGATCAGGATACCGGCAGCAACAGCGGAGCCGATAACGCCAGCGACGTTGGGGCCCATGGCGTGCATCAGCAGGAAGTTGGAGGGGTTCTCGCTCTGGCCGACCTTCTGAGAAACACGGGCGGCCATTGGAACAGCGGAAACACCAGCAGAGCCGATCAGGGGGTTGACCTGACCGCCGGTCAGGGCGTACATCACCTTGCCGCACAGAACGCCTGCAGCGGTACCAAAGGAGAAGGCGATCAGACCCAGCACAATGATGAACAGGGTGCGGCTGTTCAGGAAGGTGTTTGCAGAGGTGGTGCAGCCAACAGACAGAGCCAGGAAAATGGTGATGATGTTCATCAGTTCATTGCCGGCAGTCTTCTGGATACGATCCACAACACCGGACTCTTTCATCAGGTTGCCCAGCATCAGCATACCGACCAGAACGGCAGCATCGGGAACGATCAGAGAAACAATGATGGTGACCATGATGGGGAAGATGATCCTCTCGGTCTTGGACACGGTGCGCAGCTGCTTCATCACGACTGTGCGCTCTTTCTTGGTGGTGAGCGCCTTCATAATGGGCGGCTGGATCACGGGCACCAGAGCCATGTAGCTGTACGCCGCAACGGCAATGCTGCCCAGCAGCTCAGGTGCCAGACGGGAGGTAACAAAGATGGCAGTAGGGCCGTCTGCACCGCCGATGATGGAGATTGCAGCGGACTGCTTCTGGGTGAAGTCCACAATGCCGGTAGCAGCCAGCAGACGAGCGCCCATGTAAGTACCAAAGATACCGAACTGAGCGGCAGCGCCCAGCAGCAGGCTCTTGGGGTTGGAGATCAGGGGTGCGAAGTCGGTCATGGTGCCGATGCCGAGGAAGATCAGCGGCGGGTAGATGCCCAGCTTGACGCCCATGTAGAGCATATCGGCCAGACCGCCGTTGTTCAGGATCTCGACCCACATGGGGTGCTCCAGACCGTCACCAACGAAGTACTGCATGTGGATGATGCCGCTGCCGGGGAGGTTGGCAAGGATCATGCCAAATGCCATGGGCAGCAGGATCAGGGGTTCGAACTCCTTGACGATGGCCAGGTACAGCAAAAAGCAGCCCACCGCGATCATGATCGCGTACAGGTAGCCGCCCGGCTCGCCAAAGCGTGCAAAGCCGGAACTTTGGAAAATACCGACCAGAGTATCAATAAACTGTGTCATGTTCTTCCTCCTGTGTTAAAACGGGGCCGTGGTGTCGTTCACACCGGCCTTGCCCCAGCCGTTGGTGCCGCGGCGCACCGCCTTGAGGGTGTACTTGCCATTGCCCATTGCGTGGATGGCGGCCATGATGGCAGCCACCACATCACCGGGAATGCCTTCCTCCACCTGGGGAGCCGGAGCAGCGGCCTGCTGCACCGGGGCAGCGGGCTTTGCAGGGGCGGCAGGCTTGGAGGCAGCAGCCTTTGCGGCAACCTTCTTCTTGCCCAGACCGTCGAAGATCTTGCCCTCCAGCGTGATGATCGCCATCAGCAGCACGAGGATCAAGAACACCAGCACGATACCGGTAACGGTAACGACGACGTCAAAACCTAAATCCATGGTTTTTCCTCCTGTTTCTCAACGATTCGCAGCCGGTGCAGGCACCGGCCGCAAAAACACGATTTGGAAATATTATACCTTATTTTCCCATTTAATTCAACAAAAATGGACAAATTTTCTTTTTTCCCGCAACATTCTTACCGGCGGCCGATACGCGGGGTGGCGTCGGTGAAGCCGGTCTCCAGCTTGTCGCCGATGCCAAGGCTCATGGCCGTGCCCAGGGCCACGCAGTTGACGGGGTCGGGCGAGACGGTCACTTCCACCTTCAGCTCCTGGGCCAGATACTCGGTCAGGCCGTGCAGCTGGGCACCGCCGCCGGTGAGCATGACGCCGTTGCGGTAGATGTCACCGGCCAGCTCCGGAGGGGTCTTTTCCAGCACCTGATGAGCCGCCGTGCCGATCTGCTCGCTGAGCATCATCACCGGCTCGTACAGGTCATCGGTGGACACGTTCACGCGCACCGGCAGGCCGGTGAGCAGGCTGCGGCCCTTGATCTCCATGGTCTCGTGGAAATCGGTCTTCTGGGGGCAGCAGGCCACGTTTTTCTTCAGTTCCTCGGCGGTACGCTGGCCGATGGCCACGCTGTACTTGTTGCGCACGTACTTCAGAATTTCTTCATCGTAGTGGTTGCCTGCCACGCGCACGCTGGTGGCCTTGACCTTACCGCCAAGGCTCAGCACGGCGATATCGGTGGTGCCGCCGCCGATGTCGATGATCATACGGCCGTCGGGCTGGGTGATGTCGATGCCGGAGCCGAGGGCGGCGGCAATGGGCTCGTCGATCAGGTAGACCTGGCGGGCACCGGCGGCCACCACGGCCTCCACCACGGCGTCGCTCTCGATGCCGGTGATGGCGGCGGGCACGCAGACAGCCACCCGGGGTTTGACCATGTGGGAGCTGTACACCTGCTTGACGAAGCGGCAGATCAGCTCACGGGTCATGGTGTGGTCGCTGATGACGCCATCCTTCAGCGGGAAGATGGCGGAGATGTAGTTCGGGGTGCGGCCCACCATAGCAAGGGCCTTATCGCCTGCTTCCAGCACGGTCTTCTTGCGGGTATCCATTGCCACAACGCTGGGCTGGTTGAGCACAACGCCCTTGCCCTCCTGCGCGATGATGATGGTGGTGGTACCGAGGTCGATACCGATATCGTTCTGTGCCATAAGATCTCTGTTCCTTTCGTTCCTCTATCGTCATAACGGCCCGGCGGACCCGCCCGGCCGGAAATCATACCAGTGTACAGTATAGCATAGTTGCGGGAAAAAGTATACCGGTTTTGAGGGGGAAACCCTCTCAGTCAATGCTTCGCATTGCCAGCTCTCCCGAGGGGAGAGGTGTCACCGAAGGTGACGGAGAGGGCGCATCTACCCTCATGCGCCGCAGCGCACATCATCTGCGTCAGCAGACATCATGCCGCAGGTGCATCATTGCGAAGCACATCATTCTTCCCTGTCCGTTTCCTCCGGCGGCAGGGCCTCCTGCAAAAGGCGGGCAAGGCCGCTGTAGCGCAGGTTCTGGCGGATGTTGCTCATCATGCGGTTTACAACGTCCCGCCTGCCCGCCACGATGCACAGTTTCCGGGCGCGGGTGACGCCGGTATAGAACAGGTTGCGGTAGCAAAGGCGCGGCGGCACCTGCGCCACCGGCAGGATCACCGCCGGGAACTCGCTGCCCTGGCTCTTGTGCACCGTGATGGCGTAGGCGATCTCCAGCTCGTTCAGGTTTTCCGCCGGGTAGAGCAGGCGGCGGTCATCCATCCGCACCACCATGGAGCGGTCGCGCATGTTGATGGATTCCACAATGCCGATATCGCCGTTATAGGCTCCCACGCCCTGCTCCCCGCCAATGCGGTTCCAGACGATCTCGTAGTTGTTCCGCACCTGCATCACCTTATCGCCCACCCGGAACACCCGGGAGGCGCTCTGGAGCTGGGGTTTGCCCTTCTGCTCCGGGTTGAGCAGGTTCTGCAATTCCACATTCAGCGCCTGGGTGCCGGTGGGTCCCAGCTTGGTGGGGCAGAGCACCTGAATGTCCCTGACAGGGTCAAAGCCATAGCTCCGGGGCAGACGGGTGGTGACAAGATCGCACACCAGTTTCTGCGCCGCATCGCCGTCCGATTCCAGAAAGAAGAAATCGTCTGTCTTGCCGCCCTTCTGCAGCGGCTCACTGCTGATGATGTGGTGGGCGTTCTCCACAATGAGGCTGCGTTTAGCCTGCCGGAAGATCTCGTTCAGGCAGACCGTGGGCACCAGCCCGGAGCGGATGACCTCCCCCAGAATGTTGCCGGGCCCCACGCTGGGCAGCTGGTCGGCATCGCCCACCATGATAATGCGGCAGCTGTACCGCAGGGCTGCAATGAGCGCCTGAAACAGCTTCACATCCACCATACTCATCTCATCCAGAATGACCACATCGCATTTGAGCAGGTTCTTGTCATTGTGGATGAAGCTGACCACACCGCCGGAGTAATCCACCTCCAGCAGGCGGTGGATGGTAGAGGCCTTGCGGCCGGTCAGTTCACTCAGCCGTTTGGCCGCACGGCCCGTGGGAGCACAAAGCGCCACCCGGTCGGCCTGATGTTCCAGCAGCTGCAGGATGGCGTTGACCGTGGTGGTCTTGCCGGTGCCGGGGCCGCCGGTCAGCACAAGGCAGTTTTCGGTCATGGCCTTGCGGATGGCTTCCCGCTGCAGGGGCGCATAGGCAAAGCCCTGGGTCAGCTCCAGCACCTGAATGTTTTTATCAAGGTCCCGCACCGTCTGCTTTTCCCGCTTCGCCAGCAGGGCCAGCCGGTCGGCAATGGCCTGTTCTGCTTCCAGCAGGTCAGGCAGATAGATATACGGCACCGCCTCCAGCATCTTTACGCCAAGCTGCCCGGTCTCAATGCAGTGGTCCAGCGCACGGGCCAGCTTTTCGGGCGGCTGCTGGATGAAGTGGGATGCCGTGTCCAGCAGCTGCGCACGGGGCAGACAGGTGTGGCCGTTGCCCGCGTTATGGCGCAGGGTACGGAGAAGCGCCGCTTCCAGCCGCTGGGTGCAGTCCCCTTCCATGTGGTAATACTGTGCAATGCTGTCGGCATGGCGGAAATCCAGCTGCAGGGGTTCCCCACAGAGCAGATAAGGGTTCTGGGAGATGGCCTGCATGGCACTGGGGCCAAAGACGCGGAACACCTCCATGGCGCGGCGGGGGCTGATCTCGAACTGCGCCAGATAGGCGATTAGTTCCCGCATTCCGAACATCCGCTTGAACTCCTGCTGGATGCGGTCAGCTTTGTCCGCCGAGATGCCGGGGATCAGGGTGAGCTGGGCAGGGTCGTTGGCGATCACCTCCAGCGCCGCCGCGCCGAATTTGTCGATGATCTTATTGGCCGTGCGCGCCCCGATATAAGGCAGGGAGCCGCTGGCAAGGAAGGCGTATACCGCTTCCAGATCCTTCGGCATATCGGTCTCGCACTCCTGGGCGTGGAACTGGCGGCCATAGGTGGCGTGGTTCTCATATTTACCGCGGCAGACCACGCTCTCGCCCGCATGGAGCTCGCCCACGATCCCGCACACCACGGTGACCGTGCCGCCGCCGGAAATTTCAAACACCGTGTAGCCGTTATCCGGGTTCTCGTAGATAATGTCCTCCACCGTTCCCTCGATCTGTTCCAGCTCCATGCTCCTCACCCCCTTGTGACATAATTATTTATAGTATAATCGTTTTGGTGTTATTTGTAAAGGAATTGGGCAGGCCCTGCTCTATACAGCCTCTCAGCTTTGGCGTTGCATGAGGCTTCCCCTCTTCGCCAAGGCCTCCCCTACTAGGCAACAAAAGAGCCGCCCTTCTGCGGTTTCGCAAAAGAGCGGCTCAATTTTTACAAGTTTGCGTGCGGTCTTGCTTTTTCCTGTTTCAGCTTCCGGAACACAACGATATACGCCGGGATCAGGAAGAAGCAGGCAAAGAACCATGCCACCGGGTTTGCAATACAGGCGGCAAAATAGCCCCACAGCGGCACGAACAGGAAACCCACCATAGCACGGGCGATCATCTCTGCCACACCGGCAAACATGGCCAGGCTGGAATAACCCAGACCCTGAATGGTGTAGCGGTAAATGATAAGGACCGCCAGCGGGATATAGAACACGCTGTTCCAGAAAATGAAGCTCTGGGCGTTGGCCATGATCTCGGTCTGGCTGCTCTCAAGGAACAGGCCGATCAACGCCTTATCCAGCACGCGCAGGATCAGGAAGGATGCCACACTGTACACACAGCCGATGCCCAGGGCGGTGTTCACGCCCTTGTTCACACGGTTCAGGTCGTGGGCACCCATGTTCTGGCTGGCGTAGGTGGTCATGGCCGTGCCAATACTCTCCAGCGGGACGGACAGGAACTGTGCCGCCTTGCCGCCTGCAGTCTGTGCTGCCACGATGTCACTGCCCAGACCATTGACTGCACCCTGCAGCACAACGGAACCGATGGCCGTGATGCTGCACTGCAGACCCATGGGGATACCCATGCCGCACAGCTTGACACAGTGCTGTCTGCTCAGGCGGCTTTCTTCTTTGTTCCAGCGCAGCTCATTATAATGCTTGAGGATATACCACAGGCTGCCCAGACCGGCCACTGCCTGGCTGAACACGGTGGCGAACGCCGCACCGAACACGCCCATCTTGAAGACGATGATACAGAGCAGATCCAGCCCGATGTTCAGAAAGCTTGCCACCAGCAGGAAGTACAGAGGCCGCTTGCTGTCGCCCAGAGCGCGCATCAGGGCGCTGGTCATGTTGTACAGCAGGGTGAAGGGGATGCCGATAAAGATGGTGCGGATGTAGATGTCCGCCAGATCAATGATGTTGTCCGGGGTATTGGTCCAGACCAGAATGGAACGGGTCATGGCCACCGTGACCACGGTAAGCACTGCGGCAAAAAAGACACTCAGCCAGACAGCATTGGCGGTGTAGCGGCGCATCTCCACATAGTCTTTTGCCCCGAATGTCCACGAGATGGGGATGGAAAAACCGCAGGCAATGCCATTGACAAAGCCCAGCACCAGATAGTTCAGACCGCCCACACTGCCGACTGCCGCCAGCGCTTCCACGCCCACAAAGCGGCCCACGATGATGGTATCCGCCAGATTATAGAACTGCTGGAACAGGCTGCCCAGCATCAGCGGCACCGCAAAGGCAAGGATCAGCTTGAGCGGGCTGCCCTGCGTCATATCTTTCGTCATACGCACGTTCCTCCTTGGGAAAGCATCACAGACCTTATAAAACGAATTTTTTCCGACAAAAACGCCCTGCCGCGCAATGGGCAGGACGTTTTTGTTCATGTGGGTATTATATCAGGTTGCGATGAATTTTCAAGAGGTTTTTTCAAATTTTTCATTGCTTCCCGGCCAGATGCTTCAGCAGCTGGAACAGAATGCTCCAGAACCCCGTTCCGGCATTGCCCGAAGGCGGGGTCTCCTCATCCGGAATGCTCAGCGGCGTATCATCCTCCGTGATGCACATAGCGACCGACACACCAGATTCGTCCTGAGCAGTCCCCTCATCCGAAGAGGAAGCCACCTGAACCACTGCCACACTTTCGGTTTCCGCAGTCTCTGCGCCGCTGGCAGCCAGTGCGGGCAGACCCGTCGTAAGGACAACCCCTGCGATCAGTGCTGATGCAACACCACGTTGGAATGCATATTTCAACTTCATTTTTTGTTAAGCCTCCTCAAATTGGGAATGGGTCTGATTCGTGTTTCAATTATAGCATAAAATCCAAAATGATTATCACTGATTTTTGCACAAAGCGTTGTTTTTTCGCTGATGTGAAAAAGTTTCAGATTTCTGTTCACAAAATGCAATGCAGTTATGCAATCCTAACCTGCTCTGTACAGCAAAACCGCCCCGGCGTGCGTCTCTGCACTCTGGGGCGGTTCGGGTCATTCCACATTTTGGACGATTTTCTCAAACGCCTGTTGCAGCGGCGCTTCGATTCCCTGCGCCGCATAGATCGTTGCGATCATCAACTCGTCCGGATCTACCGCAGTGAAATCCAAATCATACCCCGCATTTTCTGCTAACTGTGACAAAAAGACGCGCTGTGTCCGTCCATTGCCCTCCCGAAATGGGTGCAGCTCGTTGGTTCGTTGATAAAGATCCACCAATGCAGCGATAAAATCATTTCTTGCAAGCCCACAAAGAAGATTATTCTGCGCAAGACGCTTAAAAATTGCCGCACTCACCCGTGGGATTTCCTCCACCGGGCAGAACTGCGTTCCTTTTTTGGACAGGTTGACCATCCGTACCTGTCCCGCCCAATCATACAACTCACCGAATAAATGTCGATGGATTGCTTTATAGTGCTCAAAATCAAATGCTGCACATCGGGGGTTCTCTGACCATTGTATCGTTTTGGCCGTAACCAGAACCGATTCTACTGCATTCAGCTCTTTTTGCGTATGCAGACCAAATTTATTGACCAGGACTGTCGTTCCCGGATAGCAGCCGTCCTGAGCCGCTTCGATGGTATAAGACATTCGTCACCTCCGGGACAGCTCCTGCTTTTTCTGACGTTTCAATGCTTCTCTTACAAGGGTTGCAGTGTCGATTTTTCCATCCAGATAGCGCAGGCAGTCTCTCTTTTCCTGCTCTGAGATCTCCAGCCCCTCCATCCGGGCCGATGCAACTGCGTTTGCAAGTGCTCGTTTCCGTGCTACTGTCATTTTTCCGCCCCCCTGTTTTTATCAGTATACCAAAAAACACCCACAGAGTGCAAGAGATAAAACCGCCCCGGCGCGCATCTCTGCATTCCGGGGCGGTTCGGGTCATTCTGAATAATGTGCGAGGAACTGTCTGGTACGCTCCTCCCGGGGGTGGTCGATGAGCTGTTTTGCCGGGCCCTCCTCCACGACCACGCCGCCATCCATGAACAGGATGCGGTCGGCCACATCGCGGGCAAAGTGCATCTCATGGGTGACAATGATCATTGTGGTCTTGCGGTCAGCAAGATCACGCAGGACCTTCAGCACCTCGCCGGTCAGCTCCGGGTCAAGGGCGCTGGTGGGCTCATCAAAGCAGAGGATATCCGGGTGAAGCGCCAGTGCGCGGGCAATGGCCACACGCTGCTGCTGGCCGCCGGAGAGCTGATGCGGGTAGTGGCCGGCCCGCTCCGAAAGGCCCATCTGCGCCAGCAGTTCTCTTGCCTGCTGTTCCAGCTCCGCGTGGATGGCCTTTTTGTTTGCCTGATATTCCGGACGTTCCTTTGCCAGCAGCTCCCCTGCCAGCATCACGTTCTGTAAGGCCGTGTACTGCGGGAACAGGTTGAAGTTCTGGAACACCAGACCGAAATGGAGCCGCTTTTTGCGGATCTCGCTTTCCTTCTGGGTGGCAGGGTCGGCGGCATCCCACATGGTCTCGCCGTTCACCTTGATGATGCCTGTGTCGGGCCGTTCCAGAAAGTTCAGGCAGCGCAGCAGAGTCGTTTTGCCGGAACCGGACGAGCCGATGATCGCCAGCGCTTCACCCTGCTCCAGATCCAGGGAGATGTCCTTCAATACATGGGTCTCGCCAAAATTTTTCCCGATACCGGAAGCTTCGAGCAACGCCATAATCTATCTGCCTCCTTAGCAGCGGAAATAATCGAGCTTTTTTTCAGCCCAGTTGAACAGGATGGTCAGTGCGCCCACAAACACCAGGAAGAAGAGCGCGGTGGAGAACAGCGGCCAGATCAGGCCCTTTGCGCTGTACTCCTTGGCCATCATAATGATTTCCTTGTTGGCAATGGTGTTTGCCAGCGAGGTATCCTTGACCAGCGTGATGATCTCGTTGCCCATGGGGGGCAGAATGCGCTTGACGACCTGAAGCAAGGTCACCTTGAAAAAGATCTGTGTTTTGGTCATGCCAAGCACCTGCCCGGCCTCGGTCTGCCCCTTGGGCACCGCTTCAATGCCGCCGCGGTAGATCTCAGAAAAATAGCAGGCATAGTTGATGGCAAAAGCCACCACCGCCGCCACCATCCGTCCGCCGGAGCCGGAGGGCCAGGGGTTGTTCATGCCCAGCAGGCCGGGGCCCAGATAGATCACAATGATCTGCAGCATCAGCGGGGTGCCTCGGATGATCCAGACAAAGGTCTTGACCAGCCCGGCCAGCGGCTTGCAGCGGCTCATGGAGCCAAACGAGACCACCAGCCCCAGCGGCAGTGCAAACAGCAGTGTCAGGGCAAAGAGCTCACAATTGAGCAGGAACGCGCCGGACAGGCGCATAAGAATCACAGACACAAAAACACACCTTTTTTATTCAGAATCCACATTTCCTTCCATCACAGCCGGTGAAAGTTCCCTCTGCTCGGGAGCCTTTCACGCATCGGCAACAAAAAGCCTCCCTCACCGAGGGAGGTTGCATCGCATAGCGATGACGGAAGGAGTTGTTCAACAAATTCAGTCGGCCAGTGCCAGATCGTACTGATCGGCCAGTGCCTGCATGGTACCATCGGCCTTCAGTGCATCAAAGGCCTCATCCACAGCAGCGGCAGCATCACTGCCCTTGCGGAATGCCACGCCGTACTCCTCGGCGTTCAACTCGTCCACGATCTTCAGGTCGGCATAATCCGTGCCCTCACCGATCATGGCGTTGGCCAGGGTCAGGTCAAGTACAGCGGCATCGGCAGTGCCTGCGGCAACTTCCATCAGGCAGTCGGTCTGAACGCTCTTGGAAACGTAATCAGCCTGTGCCAGGTTCTCGTCTCCCTCAATGGCGGCCTCACCGGCGGAACCAGCCTCGGCGACCACGGTCTTACCCACCAGGTCAGCGGTAGAGGTATAATCGGTGCCATCTTTCACAACGACCACCTGTGCATTCTTTGCATAAGCCTTGGTGGTAGCGGTGTTCTGCATGATGTCATCGGTCAGGGTCATACCGTTCCAGATGCAGTCGATGCTCTTGGCATCCAGCTCCACGACCTTGGTATCCCAGTTGATCTCCACAAACTCCGGCTCCACGCCCAGCTTTTCGCAGACAGCGGTAGCCAGCTCGGTATCAAAACCGGTGAAGTTGCCATCGGCATCGGTGTAGTTCATGGGCTCGTAAACAGTGTAGCCAATGACCAGCTTGCCCTTGCCCTTGATGTAATCCAGGTCGCTGCCTGCAGACTGGGATGCGGCAGCACTGCCGGAAGCAGAGGCCGAGGCAGATGCGGCAGTGGAAGTGGAAGCGGCACCGCCGCAGGCGGCAAGGCTCAGTGCCATGGCACCGGCCAGGAATGCGGATACAAGACGTTTCATATACGGTTCCTCCCTCAGTGGAAAGCAGCTTCGTTTTATTGCTTTACCATGCTAAATCGCTAAACTGTGGTTATAGAATAGCGCGTTTTCTGCCATTTGGCAAGGGGGAAAACTGATTTTTCGCAGTTTGCTCAAATCTTTACCGCTTTACCATGGCAAAGCGGGCAATTTGACAAAATAAAATCGCCGCGTCGGCAGCTGCCAGACGCGGCGAGAGGTTTCTCTCTGAAAACGCAGCGGAATGCCACCGCCTCCTATCCGGGAGAGCCGGTGCGCGATTGCGAGACCGAAAAGGGTTTTCTCCTCAGCTCAGGGCATCCAGCGCCGCCTTTTGCAGATCAGTGATGTCAATGGTACACAGAGCCTTCAGGTCGGCATCGCCGCCGGAAAGCCCAGCGATCTCGGTGCGGGTCTTGCCCTTGAGGGCATCACAGAAGCCTTCGCTGTGCTCATACCACTCCTTGCCCAGCGCCGATGCGCCGCGCATCCCATAGTCCTCGCCCAGCTCCAGCTTGGTCTTGATGAGGTCCGGGGCTGTCACACTGCCGTCTGACACCACTGTCAGGGCCGGCTCGGCCATATCCGCAATGGCGCTGGTCACACGGCGGTCCGCATCGGTGGTCAGTGCCACGATGCTCACATCCACCTGCGCATTCACATCCTTGTCATCGGTGGCGGTGATGTCCGAAGTCCCGTTCACCGCTTCGATGCCCAGCGCGGCCCTGTCGCCCTTGGCGGCACCCAGTGCCCTGGCATTGGCGCAGGCCCGGGTCACGGCATCCCGGTAGCGATCCACAGCAATGGTGCAACCGCTCAGCAGGTCGGCATCCGTGGGCTTGCCATCCTTATCCACTTTGAGCATGGAGACCTGTTCCGGGGTCATGCCGATCAGGTAACTGGCAAAGGCATCCGCCTGTTCCGTCCAGCCCTTTTTCAGGGAAGAGACCTCGGCCAGCGGGTAATCGTCCCCCTTCTGACGCTTGGTGCGCCAGTCGGCGGGCAGGGTCACATGGCCGGTGCTGTCCGCCGAAACGGACACTTCCAGCTCGTCCAGCAGAACACTTTCCAGTTTGCCCTCGCCATCCAGCAGGACAGCGGCCGCCGCCAGTTCAATTTTCCCTGCCCTGTCCTGATCGGTGGCCTCTGTCACCACACCCAGACCGGTTTTCCATGCCGCTGTCTGGGTCTGTGCGGAGGATGTGCCGCTGCTTCCGCTCATGCTGCCGGAGCTGCCCGACCCGGCGTTCGTTTTGCCGCAGGCGGTCAGCAGCAGCGCCGCCGCCATGGCACAGCTCCAAAAAGCCCGATGGTTCTGATTCATAGATACGCTCCCTTTCCACACGGCCCGTTGGGCCTTTGCCACATAGTATGTCCAGAAGAGCGTAAGATTACGCAGCCGACGGGAGTTTTCCAAAGCAAGTGTCCGCTGGGGTGGGACCCTGTTGCCGCAGGCAATAGGGCGGGCGATGGAATGGCCCGTTTCACTTGCGTGGAAAAGCTCCCCGCGTGCTGTGCGCAGCCGTTCACATCAACGGGCTCAGCAGCCGCAGCACGCTGTCCAGTGCTGTACCCGGCAGATTGGTGCGGCAGTCGGAGCGCATGATCTCCCGGCACTGCGGCAGGGTGTGCTCCACATCCTTCCGCAGTGCGGCGATCTGGCTGTTATGGAAGAGCAGTGTTCCGCACTCAAAATGGAGAAACAGGCTCCGATAATCCATATTGATGCTGCCCACCACGGCCACGCGGTCATCGCTGACATAGCACTTGGCGTGGAGGAAACCGGGCGTGAATTCATAAATGCGCACACCCGCCCTGAGCAGGGGCAGATAGTAGGAACGGCTGAGCCGGAACACCAGCTTCTTATCCGGGATCCCGGGCAGGATGAGCCGCACGTCCACCCCGCGCTTGGCCGCACTTTTCAGAGCATCCAGCATCTCCTCGCCCACGGCCAGGTAAGGCGTGTAGATATAAACATATCTCTGGGCCTGAGAGAGGATGTCCAGATAGACCGTCTCGGCCAGCGGTTCCTCATCCAGTGGGCTGTCCGCATAGGGCTGCACCACGCCATCCTGCACTGCGGGCAGGCGGGTGGGCGCAAAGGCGGTATAATCGGTCTCCTGCGGGCGGAAGGCGTTCCATACATTGAGGAACATCACGGTAAAGTTCCAGGCAGCGGCACCCTCCAGCCGGATGGCCGTATCCTTCCAGTAGCCAAAGCGCTGCTCTGCATTGATATACTCATCCGCCAGATTCACGCCGCCGGTGTAGGCCACATTGCCGTCAACCACCACGATCTTGCGGTGGTCGCGGTGGTTCATCACCAGCGAGACCAGCGGCACCACCGGGTTGAAAGGGATGCAGCGGATATGCGCCTTCTCCATGCGGATGACAAAATCACTGGGCAGGCCCAGCAGGCTGCCAAAATCATCGTAGATCAGCCGCACATCCACGCCCTGAGCGGCCTTGCGGCGGAGGATCTGCTCCACACCGTCCCACATTTTGCCGGAACGGAGGATAAAAAATTCCAGGAAGATAAATTTTTCCGCCTTTTCCAGATCTGCCAGCAGCTGGGGATACATCTCCTCCCCGCAGGAAAAGTAGTGAGCAGCGGTATCCCTCCAGGCCGGATACGGCCCGAACTTTGCCACATAGTGGCTCAGGTTCCGGCTGGAGATATCCAGCGCATCGGTCTGGCCCTCGGGCTGGACAAGCTCGGTCTGATGGACCTGTTCCACCTTCTGCATCCGCTCCCGCAGATACTTGGCGGGGGCCTTGTTGCCAAAAGCCAGATAAAGCGCGCCGCCCAGCAGGGGCAAAAGACCGATCAGAACGATCCAGCCGATCTTATAAGCGCTGTTTTCATCCTTGCGCACCAGATACAGCACGATCAGGATGCTCAGCGCCTTCAGGGCACCGTTCAGCCAGACCCGCCCCGCCGTGAAGGACCAGAACGCCCAGAGCAGCCAGAGCACCTGTAAAGCCACCAGCACCACCGTGATCGTGACACGGTTGAAGATGCGGTTGAAAAACTTGACGATAGGCAATCTGAACATGTGGTATCCCTCCCCTGCCGCCCGCGGCGATTTTTGATGCTGTTAGTATAGCGCAGAGCGGAAGATTTTGCAAACAAAAAAAGCGCCCACAACGGCTTTCCCCGCTATGAGCGCCTATTCAATCGTGGCAGAATTTTTTCCGAGGGCCGTTCGCTTATGCTTCCGCGTCCTCATAACCAACCAGCAGACCGCCCAGCTCTGCATAATAGCTGCACAGACCGCCGCATTCGCTGATATCCACCTTTGCTCCATCAAACACAGCCTTTACCATATGCTTCAGGCGCTCAGCGGCGGCGGGATTGCCGCAGTGAGAGATATGGAGCCTGCCGTTGGTGTAGCCGTGCTCCTTGAGTTCCAGCACAATGCGCTCCAGCGCACCATGCTCACCACGGGTCTTGCAGAGAACATCCAGCTCCCCGGCCTCACTTGCCTGTCCGATGACCCGGATGCCCAGCATCCGCGCCACAGCAGCAACGGCAGGCTTCACGCGGCCATTGCGGGCCAGATTGGCCAGCGATTCCAGCGAGAAGAGCAGATGGGTGTGCTTGTGGTAGCGGAGCATCTCTTCACAGATCTCGTCAAACTCCTTCCCCTCAGCCAGCAGATCCCGCAGATGCTCGGCCAGCAGGCGCTGCTCCGGGCCGGTGGAAAGGCTGTCCAGCACGAACACCCGCTTGCCGGGGTTCTCCTGCTGGTATTCCTCGGCGGCCAGCTGGGCGGCATTGTAGCTGCCGGACAGGGTGCCCGTGATGGTGATGGCATACACCTCGTCGGCTCCCTCGTAGGCGGCCAGCCAGTCGCTGACGTTGGGGCAGGAAGTCGAGGTCTTGCCCTTATAGGTGCGCAGGGTCTGGGCCATGCCCAGGGCATCCATTGTGCCGTTGTCCAGATATTCGGCATCGTCGGTGATGATCTTCAGGGGAACGCATTCAAAATCCACGCCCTGCAAGGTGTACAGGCTGGCGGAGGAATCCACAACGATCTTGGTGTTCATAAGCATTTATCTCCATTCCGGCGGCAGAGGATGCCGCAGTTTTTCCTGTTGTTTGAATCACTATATCAGTTTTTAAAAAACCTGTCAACTGTTTTCTTGAATTATTTCAAAAGTTTTTAATTTCCTGTTGACCGCATTTCCAAAACATGGTATACTGTCCGCATGAAATTAGAATCAAACCGCCGCGTTGCGGCCTGCGCCGCAGGGTTTGCCCTGCCCCGGTATGCAGAACTCCCCACCGTAGGGCTTTATCTGGATCAGAGTGTACAGTTTGTCAACGGGTGTTTCCGCACATTTCAGGGGGTGGAGCTCACCGCTTCCATGGTGAGCAACTACGTTAAGAAAGGGATCATCAGCCACCCCATCAAAAAGAAGTATACCCGGGATCAGCTGGCCTGCCTGATCTATATCGTGGTTTCTAAAAACGTCCTGTCCATGGAAAACATCGACAGTCTGTTCAAGATGCAGCAGGCGCATTATACCTCCGCGCAGGCGTATGATACCTTTTGCGATGAGCTGGAGAATTACCTGCCCTATGTGTTCGGCCTGACCAAAAGCTTTTCCGAGCTGGAGCCGGATGTTGATGATGCACGCAAGCTCCTGCGCAGCACCATCATCTCGGCTGTAAACAAGATCTATCTGGACTGCGTTTTCACCGACCTGCGGCAGGAGCAGGCCCTCTGGCCCGATATCCTGCCGGATCTGGCATAACAACAAAAATGGCCCTCTCCGTCACGCTTTGTAAAGCAATGATGGAGAGGGCCATTTTTTCTTAAAATGTAAGCGCGGGGCTGATCTCATTGCGGCGCTGGGCCTGCACGATGCAGTCCTTTTCCGGCACGACACCTGCCGCACCCAGGGTGTTGAACATGGTCTGCAAAGCAAGCGCCGGGGTGTTGTTCTCCTGCGAGAGATGGCAGAGGGCAAACTTCTTGCATCCCTCCTGGATCAGCTCCAGCAGCTTTGCCGAGCACTCATCGTTGGAGAGGTGGCCCCGGTTGGACTCGATGCGGGAGCGCAGGTAGTAAGGATACCGCCCGCTGCGGAGCATGTGGAGGTCGTAGTTGCTTTCCAATGCCACCAGGTCACAGCCACTCAGGGCCTGATGCACCGGCGGGGTCAGGACTCCCAGGTCGGTGGCAATGGTCATGGTCTTGTTGTCTGGGGTGTGGATGCGGTAGCCCACACAGGGCACGTCGTGGCTGATGGGGAACATCGTCACACCGAAATCTCCCACATCCTCTTCCCCGCCGGACAGGGTGCGCAGCTCACAGCTGGCGGGCACGATGCCGTTTGCATCCAGAAAATCCAGCGTATCATCTGCACCGTATACCGGCAGCGGATTCTTTTTGAGGAAAGTGGCCAGCCCCTTGACGTGGTCAGAATGCTCGTGGGTGACCAGAATGCCCGCACAATCGCTGATGTTCAGGCCCAGCTCCTTGAGTGCCGCCGAGGTAGTGCGCACACCCTTTCCCATATCGATGATGATGTACTTCTCCCCCGTGCGCACCACGCTGCAGTTGCCGGAGGAACCAGAGTATAACGAGATGAATTCAGACATTTCAAACCTCAAGAAACGAACCTCTCCGTCGTTGCTTCACAAAAGCTCCCTGTCAGGAAAACTTCTGCAAAACAGACTGAGAGGTTCTGAATGATCACATTGCTGATTCCAGTGCGGCGGGCATCCGCTCCACCTTGCTGATCTCAGCGCCCAGGCCGCGCAGCTTTTCCACGATGTTCTCGTAGCCGCGCTCAATGTGGCCGATCTCCTCGATCTCGCTGGTGCCGTCTGCCATCAGGGCAGCAACGACCATGGCCGCACCGGCACGCAGGTCAGAAGCGCGCAGGGGGGCGGGGTTCAGCTTGTCCACACCCTCAAACACAGCCACCTGACCGTCCACCTGCACCATTGCGCCCATCTTGCGCAGCTCGTCCACATAGCGGAAGCGGTTATCCCACACGCTCTCGGTGATGGTGGAGGTACCCTTTGCCACGCTGAGCAGCACACCCATCAGGGGCTGCATATCGGTGGGGAAGCCCGGGTGGGGCATGGTGTTGATCTTCAGCGGCAGGATATCGCCCTTGCGGGAGACGCGGACGGAATCATCGAATTCCTCCACATCCACACCGGCACGGCGAAGCTTTGCCGTGATAGGCTCCAGATGCTTGGGGGTGACATTTTTGATCAGAACGTCGCCGCCGGTGGCAGCAGCGGCAACCATGTAGCTGCCCGCCTCGATCTGGTCAGGGATGATGCTGTAAGTGCAGCCGTGCATCTTTTCCACGCCACGCACCTTGATCACATCGGTGCCGGCACCGCGCACATCCGCGCCGCACATATTCAGGAAGTTTGCCAGATCAACAACATGGGGCTCCTTGGCGCAGTTTTCCAGAATGGTCTGGCCCTGTGCCATCACAGCGGAGAGCATACCGTTCATGGTAGCGCCCACGCTGACCTTATCAAAGAAGATATGGGCACCGGTCAGCTCCTGCTTGGTGCGCACGGTGATCATGCCGTAATCCACGCTGTCCTCTGCGCCCAGCGCGCTGAACACCTTCAGGTGCTGGTCGATGGGGCGGGGGCCCAGATTGCAGCCGCCGGGCATGGCCACCTGTGCCTTGCCAAAGCGGGAGAGCAGCGCACCCAGGAAGTAGTAGCTGGCACGCATCTGGCGGGACAGATCGTCCGGGACGTTGGTGCTGTTCAGGTGGGTGGTGTCGATCTCGTAGGTATTGCGGTTCAGCATCTTGATGCTGGCACCCAGGGTGCTCAGGATCTTCAGGCTGACTGCCACATCACTGATGTCCGGCAGGTTTTCGATCACACAGACATCTGCCGCCAGAATGGTGGCAGGCAGAATGCCCACAGCCGCATTTTTTGCACCGGAAATGGTAACTTCGCCATGCAGGGGCTTGCCGCCCGTAATAACAAACTTTTCCAATTTTATAATCTCCTTGTCGCAGGCCCGCCAGCGGCAGGGCCACTCAGGGTTCTTGCTTGATCTCTCCGCGCACCGCTGGGCACACACCCTCACGATACAACTATCTTATTATACACAACTTCGGGCAAAAAGCAAAGCCCCCTTTTCCCCTGCCGGATTATTTTCTGTTTTGCCCAGAATCTGCGGAGATATTCGACATTTTTGTTTCTTATTTCAAAAATTTTACAATCAGCGCCCCTTACCAGACGCAATCCTCGCTGCAGGTCTCCTTGATCCAGCCCAGTTGATAGGCCTTGACCAGCTGCTTCAGGTCGTGTACCCGCTCCCGCAGGTTCTCGCCCTCGTCCGTCTCTTCCACCAGAATGCGGTGGTTCTCCGTTTCCAGTATGTTCTTCTGCGACACGATGTCAATGTTTTCGTTCACGGCCTTTTCAGCACTGACAAAGGGCTGATGGGTCCGCAGGGACATGGTGCGGCTGGAGTACACCAGCGTGTACCCTGCAATACCGGTCTTTTCATGGTAGGCGCGGCAGAACCCGCCGTCAATGACGACCAGACGGCCCCCGCCCTTGATGGGGCTTTCGCCGCTCTTCTCCCGCACCGGCACATGGCCGTTGACGATGTGGCTGGTGCCGGGCAGGCCGAATTCCGCCAGGATACGGCGGCAGGCGGCCTCTTCATTGTACCATGTATAATAGGGGTCCTTGACTTCCTCGTGGGTGGCGGGGTCGGCAATATACAGCCGCTCAAAGGTGGTCATGGCGCTGCGGCCGAACAACGGCGACAGCTTGCCGCACCACAGATACCACAAAAAGTCCTGACCGCTCCGCCGGGCCGCGCTTCCCTCAGGGGCAAAGTAGCCGCGGCGTGCCCGCTCGTCACAGTAGTCCATCAAGCCGCGGCCCGAGTAGTTGTGTCCCTCGAACCGCTCCACGGCAAAGCTGCCGTTTTTGGTCATGGGCACCACACCGTGGTAGAGCAGGTTGCCGTTCTCGATGTGGTAAACGCTGCCCTTGGCATACAAAAATTCCACATGCTGCTGCAAACGCTCGCTCTGCCGGAAGGATTCCACCAGCTTGCGGAGCACCAGCCGCTCATCATCATTCAGGGCGGCGGGGTCTGCCGGGTCCACGGTGGGAAAGCTGGTGTCCCGCAGGGGGTATACCTGCCCGTTCAGGGTCACTGTCCCCTTTTCCCAATCGATGTGCCGCAGGAAATCCCGACCCTGCATCTTGAAATCCGGGTTGCGGTCGATGACCTTGCACTCCATCTTGAGCATCAGAATGGTCACGGCCTTGTGCATCACGGCACAGCGGTGGAGCATTCCCTCGGTGTAAGGGCCGCGCGCCGCGTCGGTGTGGGGCATCCAGAGGGTCAGGTCGTCATTTCCGTAGAACTGCTCGGCCATCCGCTGCAGATGCCGCAGGTTGATGCCGTAGCAGTCCTCGAGCATGGCATGGTTGTGGTAGGCCAGTGTCGTTTTGAGCACGGTGCAGACGCAGATGGGACTTCCGGCGGCGGCACCCATCCAGACCACGTCATGGTTGCCCCACTGGATATCCACATGGTGGTGGCGCATGAGCCGGTCCAGTATGATATCAGGCCGGGGGCCGCGGTCAAACAGGTCACCCACGATGTGCAGCTTGTCCACAGCCAGCCGCTTGATGAGCTCACACAGCCGGACGATGAACCGGTCAGCGCGGCCATTTTCGATGATGCTGCCCACGATCTGCCCATAATAAAGGTCCTTGTCGTGGTCCTCAAAGTGGGCATGGAGCAGCTCATCCAGAATATACCCACAGCTGGACGGCAGGCAGGAGCGCACATGCTGCCGGGTATGCTTGGAGGACACCAACCGGCAGATATCAATGAGCTGAAGCAGGGTCTCTGTGTACCAGTGGTCAAGCGCTTCTTCATCCGCGCACCCAGCTTTGAGCTGGGGCAGCTTCTCGTTGGGATAATAGATGAGCGTTGCCAGCTCGGCACGGGTCTGCTCCGGCACACTGTCCCCCAGCACAATATCCACCTTTTCCCGGATGACACCCGAAGCCGAGTTCAGGATGTGGACAAAGGCCTCGTTTTCACCGTGCAGGTCGCTCATAAAATGCTCGGTGCCTTTGGGCAGCTTGAGCAGGGCCTGGGTGCTGATGATCTCACTGGCAGCGGCTGCCTGCGAGGGGTAATCCCGTGCCAGCAGGGAGAGATATTTCAAATGATCCCGGATCTCCTCGTTTTCGGTGCGCATGACATCCTCCGTCTGACATGTAGTATTTTTGCATGATATATAATATTCTATCATAGTATACCACATTCCATGTCATAAATGGTATAATAAACAAGAGTAATTCTGTCAAATCTTTTGCAAAGGACTTGGATATTATGCCCAAAACCATTTCTGTTGCCGTGCCGGAAGCCTGCACTCTCTGCCCCCGGCAGTGCAAAGCCGACCGGGCCGCCGGGCAGACGGGCTTCTGCGGGGCGGGCCGTACCCTGAAAGCGGCCCGCGCTGCCCTGCATTTCTGGGAGGAGCCCTGCATCAGCGGCACCCGGGGCAGCGGCACGGTGTTTTTCTCCGGCTGCACCCTCAAGTGCTGCTTCTGCCAGAACTACCCCATCAGCGCCGAGGGGCTGGGCAGGGAGATCACCGTGGAGCGCCTGGCCGAGATCTTTCTGGACCTGCAGGCGCAGGGAGCCCACAACATCAACCTTGTCACGCCTGGGCAGTGGCGGCCCTGGATCATCGCCGCCCTCGACCTGGCCCGGGCGCAGGGGCTGCATCTGCCCATCGTCTGCAACACCGGCGGATACGAGACCGTGGAGAGCGTGCACGCCTGGCGCGGTTTCATCGACATCTGGCTGGCCGACCTGAAATATGTTTCTCCTGCCCTTTCGGCAGAGCTTTCCGCCGCGCCGGACTATTTTGCACAGGCCAGGCCCGCCATTGAAGCCATGATGGCTCAGGCCGGGCACCCTGTTTTTGACAGCGAGGGCATCCTGCAGCGGGGCGTGATCCTGCGCCACCTTGCCCTGCCCGGCCATGTGGACGACAGCTTTGCCGTGCTCGATCAGATGGCGGCTTGGAACAAGGCCGACCCCGGGTGCTTCCTGCCCAGCGTGATGAGCCAGTACACCCCCTTCTATCAGGCGGCAGACCACGGCATCGGGCGGCGCATCACCACCTACGAATACCGCCGGGTGGTCAACTACGCTATGGATCTGGGCCTCAGTTCTGGCTATATGCAGCAGAAGAGCAGTGCAAAGGAAGAGTATACGCCCAGCTTTGACCTGACGGGGGTGTGAACCCCACCGTCATCCCTGCGGGATTCTTTCGTCAAAACAACCAAAATTTCTTTTTCTTTTTCTCTCGGCCGAAACAGCATTTGCTTGCTATCCGGTGCGCAGTGCGGTATAATGGATACAACAATGTGTTCTCACATGAAATGGATCCCAGAAACGACTTTTTAGGAGGAGCGTTATGGAACACTACAATCCCATCCTCGGCAGCGAGCCCAACGGCCAGAAATTTATCACCTGCGGCGAGATCATGCTCCGTCTGACCCCGCCGAACTACGAAAAGATCCGCATGGCATCCAGCTTTGAAGCCAGCTACGGCGGCAGCGAGGCCAACATTGCACTGGCCCTGGCCAACCTGGGTGTGGACAGCACCTTCTTCAGTGTAGTGCCCAACAACAGCCTGGGCAAGAGCGCGGTGCGCTGGCTGCGCTCCAACGATGTGCATTGCACCCCCATGATCCTGACCGAGCCCAACGAGACCCCCTCCAACCGGCTGGGTACTTATTATCTGGAGACCGGCTACGGCATCCGCGCTTCCAAGGTCATCTATGACCGCAAGCACAGTGCCATTACCGAGTATGACTTCTCCCAGGTCGATCTGGACGCTCTGCTGGACGGCTACGACTGGCTGCACCTGAGCGGCATTACCCCGGCACTGGGCCCCAACTGCCGCGGCCTCATCATCGATATGCTCAAGGTGGCCAAAAAGAAGGGCCTGACTGTCAGCTTTGACGGCAACTTCCGCTCTACCCTGTGGAGCTGGGAGGAAGCCCGCGATTTCTGCACCGAGTGCCTGCCTTACGTTGACGTTCTGCTGGGCATTGAGCCCTACCACCTGTGGAAGGACGACAACGATCACAGCAAGGGCGACTGGAAGGACGGCGTGCCCCTGCAGCCCAGCTATGAGCAGCAGGACGAGATCTTCCAGCATTTCATTGCCCGCTATCCCAACCTCAAGTGCATTGCCCGCCATGTGCGCTATGCCCACAGCGGCAGCGAGAACAGCCTCAAGGCCTTTATGTGGTACGACGGCCACACCTTTGAGAGCAAGCTCTACACCTTTAATATTCTGGATCGCGTGGGCGGCGGCGATGCCTTTGCCAGCGGCCTGATCTACGCCATGCTGCACAACTACAGAGCCATGGACATGATCAACTTTGCGGTGGCAAGCAGCGCCATCAAGCATACCATCCACGGCGATGCCAACATCACCGACGATGTCAGCTCCATCCGCAACCTGATGAACATGAACTACGACATCAAGCGGTAACATTCCTTTATACGCAAAGATCCCCTCCGGTACGCGCACACCGGAGGGGATTTTCTTATTATGCTTCAATCTTACAGAAACACATCCAGCATCTTTTCCAGCGGGGTGCGGGTGTCAAGCTCCAACCCGGCTTTCTGTTTCAGCATCAGGATGCGGCGGACGCTCTCGTTGAGGCGTTCCTCGCTGATGGTTCCATTCTGCACAGCCTCCAGTACACCGTTGAAGGCTTCCGGCAGGTCGGGCGGCATCAGCAGAAGATCTGCCCCGGCGTTCAGCGCCGCTACAGCCGCTTCTGCTGCAGAATAGTGGTCACGAATGGCTTGCATGGACAGCGAATCGGTGCAGATGACCCCAGTAAAGCCCAGCTCCCCCCGCAGACGCTCGGTCAGCATAGTGTAGGAGAGCGACGCAGGCAGGCCGTCCTGCGTTGCATTGGGGGTGGTGATGTGGGCGGTCATTACTACGTCGGCCCCAGCTGCGATTCCAGCCGCAAAAGGCTTCAGCTCCGTCTCCCGCATCTCTGCCCAAGTCTTGGTGCTGCTGGCCGTGCCGTAGTGGCTGTCCTCTGCGGTATCTCCGTGGCCCGGGAAATGCTTGAGTGTGCAGAGTATGCCCGCATCGTGAAACCCTTGTACAGCGGAGGCCACCATCTGTGCCGCCTCTGCCGGATCCGACGAAAATGCTCGGTTCCCGATCACGGTATTGGCCGGATTGGTGTTCACATCTGCCACTGGAGCAAAGTCAAGATTCAGGCCGTAGGTTTTGAGGTAGCCTCCGATGATCTGCCCCATGGCACGGGCATTGGCCGGGTTCCCTGTTGTACCTACTGCCTGGGCACTCTGGTATTGGGGCAGATCAAAGCCGGAAGCATTGGCCAACCGGGCCACGCTGCCGCCCTCCTCGTCCACTGCGGTCAACAGACCGGTCCCGGATGCTGCCTGAAAATCTGCCAGAAGCTTTTTCAACTGCTCCGGGCTTTTCACATTCTGCCGAAACACCACAATGCCGCCCACCGGATACTTTTTCAGCCCCTGCCGTTCTGCCAAGGTCAGCCTTGTGCTATCAGACTGTCCACTGGGGTCCAGTGCCTCGACCCGCACCACGAACAGCTGCCCCACCTTTTCCCGCAGAGACATGGCAGCAAGCCGTTCCTCTACCGGGTCAATCCGGGCTGCTGCCGAAGCCGTTCCCGTCAGCAGCAGAGCCGCAGACAACAGCACAGCAGCTGCCCGCCGGATGATTTTTCGCACGAGAAACACCTCCTCTTTCTCTCAGTGTAGCACACCCTGCAAAGGTGCACAAGATGCAAAAATCCCCTCCGATACTCACACACCGGAGGGGATTTTCCATATCAGAAATGCATCAGGAAAGGATCATGCGGTCGTTGGCGAACTCGCCGCCGGACGCGATCTGGAACTTGGCCAGCAGGTCGGAGACGTGCAGGTTCTTCTTCTCTTCCCCGGAGACATCATAGATGATGTGGCCCTCGTGCATCATGATCAGGCGGTTGCCGTACTTGATGGCATCCTTCATGTTGTGGGTGATCATCATGGTGGTCAGGTGGTTCTCCTCCACGATCTTGGCCGAGAGGGTCAGCACCTTGAGCGCCGTCTTGGGGTCCAGAGCGGCGGTGTGCTCATCCAGCAGCAGGAGCTTGGGCTTGTTCATGGTAGCCATAAGCAGGGTCAGTGCCTGACGCTGACCGCCGGACAGCAGGCCCACGCGGGCGGTCAGGCGATCCTCCAAGCCCAGGTCCAGGCTCTTGAGCAGTTCACGGTAGCGCTCCCGTTCGGCCTTGGTGATGCCAATCCTCAGGCCGCGCCGCTTACCGCGCCGGGCGGCCAGGGCAAGGTTCTCCTCGATCTGCATGGTGGCGGCGGTGCCGGTCATGGGGTCCTGGAACACGCGGCCGATGTAGGCGGCGCGCTGGTGCTCCCCCAGTTTGGTCACGTCGGTGCCGTCAATGATGATCTTGCCGCTGTCCACAGGCCACACACCGGCCACAGCGTTCAGCATGGTGGATTTGCCCGCACCGTTGCCGCCGATGACGGTGACAAAATCACCTTCGTTCAATTTCAGGTTCAGACCGTTCAGGGCCGTTTTCTCGTTGACGGTACCGGCGTTGAAGGTCTTGGAAACATTCTGGATCTCAAGCATTTTTTGCATCCTCCTTCTGTGCCTTCTTTGCCGCAGGCTTTGCGAAGTACTTGCTCTTCCAATAGGGCACGGCCAGGAACACGGCCACCACGGAGGCGCTCAGCAGCTTGAGCAGGTTTGCGTCAAAGCCGAGGGTCAGCACCAGCTGGATGACGATGTAGTAGATGATGGCACCCAGCGAGACGGACACCAGCTTGAGGGCAAAGTTGTGGAAGATGCGGCTGAACAGGGCCTCGCCGATGATGACAGCGGCCAGACCGATGACGATGGCACCACGGCCCATGCTGACATCAGCAAAACCCTGATACTGGCTCAGCAGTGCGCCGGACAGGGCCACCAGACCGTTGGAGACCGCCAGACCCAGCACCACATTGAAGCTGGTGTTGATCCCCTGGGCACGGCTCATGGCGGGGTTGGAACCGGTGGCGCGGATGCCGCAGCCCAGCTCGGTGCCAAAGAACCAATACAGCACACCGATGACCACGGCGCTGACCAGAATGACCATGATGATGGGGTTGTGCAGGGCAAGCTCCTTGACCCAGCGCAGGGAGATCAGCAGGTCGTACTTGTCCACGTTGATGGACTGGTTGGCCTTGCCCATGATCTTCAGGTTGATGGAGTAGAGGGCCAGCTGGGTCAGAATACCAGCCAGAATGGCCGGGATGCCCATAAAGGTGTGGAGCAGGCCGGTGACAAGGCCGGTGGCCAGACCGGCCAGCAGGGCGATGAAGAGCGCTGCCCAAACGTTCATGCCGGAGAGCAGGCACATAACGCAGACCGCGCCGCCGGTGCCAAAGGAGCCGTCTACGGTCAGGTCAGCCACATCCAGAATGCGGTAGGTCAGATACACACCAATGGCCATGATGCCCCAGATGAGGCCCTGCGCACAGGCACCGGGCAAGGCACCGGGCAGGTTGGCAAGTCTTGCAAGAATATCCAAAACGTTTTCCTCCTGTAACTACACTTTTTTCTGATACGGGAAAGCGGAGAAGAGCAAAAATTCGCTCTTCTCCGCTGATTTTATTGTAAAGTCTCACTGTCACCGCAGCATAGACCCAGCGCCCCTATCAGGGGAGCTTTCTGCAAAACAGACTGAGCGCCTGTTATTCCTCAATGGCCTCGTAACCCTCGGGAACGGTCATGCCCAGGTCATCGCAGATGGTCTTGTTGTACTTCTTGGTCACGTTGGTGTACTCAACGGGCATGGTGGAGATATCGGCCTCACCGGTCAGGACCTTGGCAGCCATCTCACCGGTGGTGTAGCCCAGATCGTAGTAGCTGATGGACAGGGTCGCCACGCCGCAGCCGGAGCAGATGCCCTCCTCACCGGCGAACACGGGCTTCTTGGCCGGGCGGCAGATGCCGTCGATGATGCCGGTGTTGGCAGCGCAGGTGTTGTCGGTGGGGACATACACTGCGTCGTTCTCGTCGGCAGCCTTCTGGCAGACAGAAGCCAGATCGTTGGAATCAGAGAAAGCGTACTGGGTGGCGGTAACACCCTTGGCCTCAAGGTACTTCTGGACCTCGTCTACCTGATACTGGCTGTTTGCCTCGGCAGAGCAGTAGAGCAGACCCACCTTGGTGGCCTCGGGCAGCCACTCGGTGATCATATCCGCCTGCTGATCCAGCGGAGCCAGATCAGAGGTGCCGGAGACATTGCCGCCCACGGTGCCATCGAAATCGGTCAGGCCCAGAGCAACACCGTACTCGGTGACGGAGGTGCCCAGAATGGGGATGCTGTCAGTGGCAGCCTGTGCGGCCTGCAGGGCGGGGGTAGCGTTTGCCATGATCAGGTCAACGCCTGCGGAAACAAAGCCGTTGGCGATGGTGGCGCAGGTTGCGGAATCATTCTGAGCGTTCTGGAAGTCGAAGGTGACATTCTCGCCGAACTGTGCGGTCAGAGCATCCTCAAAGCCCTGGGTGGCAGCGTCCAGAGCGGCGTGCTCCACCAGCTGGCAGATGCCAACGGTATACTTCTGGCCATCAGCCGCTGCGGAAGAAGCCGCAGCAGAGGAAGCAGTGGAAGAAGCAGCCGTGGAGCTGGAGGAACCGCCGCAGGCAGTCAGGGCAGCAGCTGCGCCGCAGACAGCAGCGGCAGACAGGAACGAACGACGAGAAATTTTACGCATGATATTACTCCCTCAATTCTACTTTCGCGGCAGCAGGACACCGCATGAAAGCCAGTATTCAAGCGGCCTGTCGCATCGCGCTGCCGCTTTACACTCGTGAAGTATATCACACTTTCCGCTCTAAAACAACCGGGAAACAGCCCGAATTATCAATCAAAGTAATTTTATCTATTACTTTTTTCGATGGCTCTGTGCCGCATCTGCATCCCTTCGAGCTTTTTCAGCTCACCGTCCAGCCAGAGCAGATTTTCTTCCAGCTGGGGGCGGTACTCTTTTGCAAAGTCGTACCGGTAATACAGCGCCTGCCACAGCTTTTCCTGCATCCGCCGGGCAAACACCGGCTCAAACAGAGCGTCCAGCCGCTCCACGGTATCCTCCAACTCCATGCACACCTGTGCCCAGCGCACATCGGTGACCTCCCGGGCGGGCACATCGTAACGGGCCAGATAATCCCCCACCCTTGCCGCAATGACCTGCCCGCCGCACTGGGTGGGCTGCAAAAAGTAGGATACCTGCCCGTCCTTCGTGATCTCCTGCGCCAGCGGGTAAAGGGCGCAGACCAGCGGCTCGGCATCGTGGATGGCGCAGTGGTTCCCGGTGAGGAAGGGGCAGTTGCCGCGCTCCTCCTTCAGCGGGGCCAGCCGCAGCACCGGCAGGTGGCTGACCCGCCCGATGCTTCCCCGACAGAACGCCCGGGCCACGGTGCGGGGCGGCAGGCGCAGGCGGGCCGAGATGCGCCATAGGTCAAAGCCCGACAGCACGATATCCTCCCGCCCCCGGCAGCAGCCGCCGCAGCCCGCGCAGGCAAACGAAAACGCCTCGTCCCGGGCAAGCAGGGGCGCGGTGCGGGTAAAATCGGTGCGGCCGCAGAGATCGACCTGTGAATCCTTGAGCATGATGGTTCTCCTGTTCTGTGAATGGTTTTGTTCCATTGTACCACAAAGCCGGGCACAGAAAAAGGGAGCGCATCCGCTCCCCTGTTCAGGACCCCCGGCTCACACGGCGGTAGACCGTTACGGCATCCTCGATGTGGTAGGGCGCGGTGCTGTGGTTTCCCCCTGCCCCGGCCGTGACCAGAATGTATTCCCTGCCCTTCACCTCGGCCAGACTGGCAAGGCAGAGCCCTGCTTCCCCGGTGTAACCGGTCTTACCGCCCAGGATCCGGCCACTGTGCAGCTCTGTGCCGTCCAGCTGGCTCAGCAGGGTGCTGTGCATCGTGAACCCCTGCGGGTGGCAGTTGGTGGCCGGAACGGTATACCGCTCCGTGGTAAACAGCTTGCGGAAGGTCTCGTTCTGTAGGGCTGCTTCTGTCAGCCGGGCCATATCCCGCACGGTGGAAACATGTTCTGGGTCGTGCAGGCCGGTGGGGTTGCAGAAATGTGTGCCGGTCATCCCCAGCTCTGCTGCTTTCTGGTTCATCCGGGCCGCAAAGGCTTCCTCGCTGCCGCTCACCTCCCGGGCCAGCGCTTCGCAGCACTCGGCCCCCGAGGGCAGCATGGCCCCGTACAGCAGATCCCGCACCGTGGCCGTTTCCCCGGCCTGAAACCCTGCCAGCGAGGCATTCTGGGCCTGCAGAGCCGGAAAGATCTCCTCGGGCAGGGTCACGGGCGTGTCGAGGTCCGGGTTTGCTTCTATGGCCAGCAGAGCCGTCATCATCTTGGTCATGGAAGCCGGATAGATCGTGCTGTCAGCATCCTTTTCGGCCAGCACCTCTCCGCTGTCGGCCCGCAGTAAAATGGCATGGGGACTGTTCAGCCCATCCAGTGTGACCCGCCGGGGCCACAACAGCAGAAGCAGGGTCGCCAGCACCAGCAGCCAGAACAGCCGCCGGAAGGCTCTGCGCCGGTGCTTCCGGCGACGCGGTGAAGTTTTCATTCTCGTTCTCATCCTTTTTTGCAAAATCAAAAGCGCTTTCATCCCCTAATACGAGACGAGAGCGCCTTTTTCTGCAAAAAGTGGGGCCGCCCCACAAAAATTTGTGCAGCGGCCCCAAGCCAGTTTAATATTTTACCTTTTTACGTCATCTATAAGAACGTGTTCAGTGCTGTGCCTTATGGAACATGCTCTTGCGCTTACGCTCCAGCAGATAACCGGCAGCCAGCAGAACACCGCCTGCACGCACCAGAACATCTGCCATCCAGTTGGTGGTACCGGTCTGGATCAGCTTGCCGCTCTCCGGGCGGGCATCCTGTACCGGCGGGTTCACGGGGGTCTCCGGGGCGGGCGTGGTCTTAGCGACTGCCTGCTCCACGGCAGGAGTGGTGGGCCGTGCATCCTGCACTGCCGGGGTAGTCGGCGTAGTGGGAGCCGGAGCCGGAGGAGTAGGATCGGAGTCCTCGGGCGTTTCCGGTTTCGGGTTCGTGGGGATCACAGGGTCGGTCACTTCCCGCAGAGCGCCGTAAATGGTCACGGTGTACCGTGCGGAGTCGGTGCCGTCGATGTTCTCGCCGGTAACCTTCACGTTGGAATCCGGGCCAAAAGCATCCAGCACGCCCGCTGCTGCGGTGGTGTTGGGGTTGTTCTGGCTCTCATAGCCCCAGACGATGGTATAGGTCTTGCCCTCATACTCGTACTCGGTGCCATAGACCATATCATAAGCGCTGGGAGCACCCTCTGCCTGTTTTTCGTAGTTGCCCCAGATGAGCTTGGTGTTGCCCTCTGCATCGGTGGTCTTGGTGAAGTTCAGGCTCTTGCCGTTCACCACCATATCCCGCAGAATAACGACCTGATCGCCATTCTCAGCGGTCTGGTAGGCAGTGTCGAATTTGTATCCGGCCTGCTTCAGCTCTTCCAGCGCCTTGCCGATGATCTCCGGGTCATGGGAACCGTCCACATCCAGCATATAGTTCAGTGCGGCGGCGGGCACCCACACGGAGAGATACTGCTTCCCGGTCTCCTTGTTCAGGTCAGAGAGGTAGGTGTAGGTCTGACCTTTATAGGAAAGGGCATCGAAGTTTGCGTGGGTATCATCCTTGGTCAGCAGGAAATTGGTCAGCTTGTCGCCCTGCTCGTTCACCGGCCACAGGGTGTTGTCGGCGCTGTAGTCATAGGTCAGCGTGCCACCGGTAACGATGAGCTTCTGGCCCTTGTCACTCTTAGTACCCACGATAGAGTTTACATCCACATGGGAACCGTTCTTAATGGTAGTGGTAGAATTGGAGCCAAAAGAATAGATGCCTTTGCTGAAATTACCTTCAGTGATAAGAGTGCCGTTCTCCATGGTAAGCGTCGTATTATTACCCATGCAGATGGCGCTGGCACCTTCTTTTCCCTCCCCCTCTGAGATGTGCAGAGTGCTGTTGTCGTCCACCAGAATGCTGTGCGAGCCGGGAAGAGCGTTGAGCCACAGAGCGTGAGATTTGCCACTCATGTTCAGGTCATACAAACTATTACCGGTAATATGCAGTTTGGTGGCTCCGCTGGTGCCACCACGGAAAATCATCCCGTTAGCTACCGTGTTAGAGACAACTTTGCTCTGTCCACTGATCTCCACATTATTGAATCCAGCCTGAATACCGTAATTCGCATTGAGCGTAACATCGCTGCCGTTCTTGAAGGTCAGATCACCGTTGCCATTAAACTCCGGTCCATAGATGGCAGTACCATTCTGAGCACTGACGCTTCCGGTGGAGTTGTCAAATGTGATGTTGGTACCGCCACCGGGAGCAACAGAGATACCCATGCCATTGCCGCTGATATTCACCTCGGAATTATCGAAGGTGATGTCCCCGGCACCGCCCTCATAGTCGATGCCACGGCCATTGCTGTCGATGTTCAGCGTGCTGTCTTCTACGGTCAGGCTGGAACCGGTTCCGCCATAGATTGCAGAGCTCTGTGTTCCCTTGATCTCCAGTGTGCTGTCACCTGTTACCGTGATGTCATCGGTACTGTCAATGCCATAACCATTGTTGCCGTAAACTAGACCTTCCTGATCATTATCGATCTTATAAGCACCGCTGCCCACCGTGTCAATGGTCAGGCTGGACTTGTCCTCTACGGTCAAATCGCCCCGCTGTACGATACCGCGTCCACCCTGCGTACTGGAACCTGCTTCTGTGTGCTTGATATCCACATCGGCGTTGTCCGTCAAGATCACATCAGAATCGTTAGAGATCACCATTCCGGTAGAAGTATGATCAATGTTCAGAGAACCTTGGTCGCTGGTCTCGTCTCCTTTGATGGTCAGGGACGCACCCTCGCCACTGCTGTCATCACCTGCGTTTTCGCCGCCCACGCGGATGCCTTCCACATTGCGGTTGGGGCTGCTCGTGCCTTCTTTTTTCGCTTCTTCTGCTTCCTTGGCGGCACCCTCCAAGGCTTCCTTGCCATCAATGGTGTTTTCGCCCTTTAATGTAACGTCCACCGTGGAGTGATCCCGTACAACAATGCCTGCGGTGTTATCTTTTTCGGTCAGATTGATTTCGGTATGATCCAGCGTCAGGTCAACGTTGGTTTTTTGTTCTCATCATCATCTTTCAGATTCACACCGATATCAATGCCGTTGCCGCCGGTGGTCAGGTTGGAATCCCTGACTGTCAGGTCAACATCTGCACCCTCGCCCACCTTGATGATGGTTTTATTTTCTTTGGCATTTGCATCAGCGGGCACTTCAGCCGGGGTGTTAGTCTGGGTACTGGTATCGCTGGTATCTACATTCACGCCATCAACCACGATGGTTGCACCCGTCACATCCTCTTTGACCGTGATGGTGTTTGTGGTTGTGGTCTCAGACGTGGAACTGTTCTCTGCGTTGTTGCCAGAAGCATCGGTGGATTGTGTGTCATTATCCGTAGGTGTGGGTACCTCTGTGCCATTGTCGGAGTTATCGGAGTTATCAGTGGTTGGCGGGACTTCTTCCTTTGGCGCGTTGCCGTCCCTGACGTTGATCACACCATTATCCTCTTTATCCTCATTGACGTAGGTGCGGTTCGAGTCACTACCGTCAGCAGACTCGCCTTCTTTAACCTGATAACTGAACGCGCCATTACCATCCTGATCAACAGTTACACTGCCATCGCCCAGATAATACGTCACCGCAGAAGCACTGGGGCCAACCGTGCTCACTGCAACCGCAGTGGCCAGCGACATTGCTGCCAACTTGAATTTCTTGTTTGTCATTTTCTTCTGCTCCTTTCCAGTTCATGCTCACATGATCGAAAAGTGGTGGTCAAACAGCAGGCCGATCCTTTGTCAACTGTTTTTTGCATTGGAACGCGTTTCTCCCAAAAGCATTTCCAACCTTATGATAGCACATTGTACGAAAAAATCAAGCAAAAATAGAAACTTTTGGCAATTTCTTTGCCAGTGAAAGAAAGTACCGTGCAAAAACAACAAACCCCCAAGGAATTTCTTCCTCAGGGGGTTCATGTAAGTCGGCGAC
>ENA-UOJO01001170-UOJO01001170.1-human-gut-metagenome-genome-assembly--contig:-P57-NODE-1170-length-34849-cov-7.992441_pt1 | contig 34849 bp, 33 predicted proteins | sample MGYA00242351_ERZ723898 | MGnify/ENA metagenome assembly ERZ723898 | reverse complement strand
TCGGCAATCGACTTTACCTGAGCAGACAGAATCGTGGAAAACAGCAAGGCCGTAAGCAGTAGGATTTTCCTTAAGGCAATCATGATGAATATGGGTTTGGTGTGGCAAAAATACAATACTAATTTGTAATACACAAGCCTGCGGCGCTCATTCATGCCGGGCATTGTCGTTCTGCCCTCTCTGAAATTATGCAATAAGGTGGCGGTTTTTCCGTTATATAAGGCGATGAAAAGAATTGTCTACTCTCTCTTTATGGCCGCGCTGCTCGCGGTCGCCGCTACGGGATGCATCGAGGACGGCTACACCTCCGCGCCTGCCGACGCGCCTGTGGCTTCGCTCGATACGCTCCGCATGGGCACCGTCTTCACCGAGGAGGGCACGCCCACACACCGATTCACCCTGCGCAACCGTTCGTCGAAGTCGGTGAACATAACCGATATTGTCCTCGACGGCGACAATCCGGAGTATTTCCGCATGAATGTCGACGGTTTCAGCGGTACTGAATTCCACGACGTCGAAATCCGCGCCAAGGATTCCATATATGTATTCATAGAGGCCACTCTGCCGCCCAACGGCCAGGCGGTGCCTGTGGACGTGCGCGCCAAGTTCAGCTTTACGGCCTGCGGCGTGACGCGCAGCGTGGTGCTCGACGCGCAGGGCCGCGACGCCGTGCGTCTGCGCGGCCACCGTGTCTCCGGCCGCGAGGTGTTCACTGCCGGCCGCCCCTACATCGTGTACGATTCGCTGGTGGTGGAGCCGGGCGCGTTCCTCGGCCTCGGCGCCGGGACGGAGCTTTATTTCCACGACGGCGCGTACATGGCCGTGCGCGGAACGCTTGAGACGGCCGGAACCGTAGAACGGCCCGTGCACATGGCCGGCGACCGCACTGGCAACGTGGTGGGCGACATCTCCTTCGACATAATGTCACGCCAATGGACCGGCGTGTTCTTTACCTCCACGAGCCGCAACAACGTGCTGGTTCATACCGACATCCGTAATACGTGGCAGGGTGTCAGAATCGAAGGCGAGCCGGGGGCTGCGGAGAGGCCGACGCTGTCGATGCTCAACTGCGTGCTGCACAACTCGGCCGGCCTCGTTCTGGAGGCCGTGCATGCCGACGTAGCCGCCTTCGGCTGCCAGTTCAGCGAGGCCGGCGAGGGCCTGGTGCGCCTGCAGGGCGGCAGCCACGTCGTCAACCACTGCACGCTGGCCAACTACTACCTCTTCGCCGCCATCAGCGGCCCGGCGCTCCAGCTCGCACACACCTCGGAGAAGGACTCGGACGAAAGCGGCGCGCCATACACTACGGCGAACATCGCCAACAGCATCATCTACGGCCTTGGCACTGATCTGAGCCACGGCGACCTCAAGGGCACCGCAGTGCGCATGGACCACTGCCTGCTCAAGAGCGCGGGCTCCGACGACGAGGAGTTCACCGGCTGCCACTGGGACACCGACCCGCTGTACCGCAACGACCGGTCGGCCTACATCTTCGACTATCGCCTCAAGGAGGAATCGCCCGCCCGCGGCGCAGGCTCGCCCTACGCCTCCGACCCGCGTGCGGCCGTCGACGCCTACGGCAACGCCCGCGGCCCGCAGCCCGACCTCGGCGCCTACGTCTACACGCCGGAGGAGCCTGAACAGCCCGCCGCCCGATAGATTTGCAATAAATTACTTGCTTGACGGAACGGAATGTGGCGCATATCTGCCGGACTTTTCTTATCTTTGCAACGAAAATTCTGCACACGTCTATGCGTCTGTCACCCATATTGATATCTCTGTTTTTCCTGGCTTTCCTGATGATGTCGGGATGCCGGCAGTCGTCTCCGGGTTACGAGCCTGTGGAATACGAGCAGGGTCTGACTGAGCAGGCATGGCTGATGCTCGATACCGGCGCCGAATTTGACGAGTATATCCGCGTCCAGCAAGAGGCCGTGCGGCGGTTGCGGGCCGGAAACAGCCGGGAAAATCCGGTAGCCGTTCTTGAGCAGATGGCATATTTCCTGTTCTCGGCCGGACGCCTTGAGGAAGCGCTGCCATACTTCAACGAGGCGCTTGATTCGCTGCGCTCATGCCCGTGGCTGGCGCAGTCGGAGAGCGCTGTCATGCTGTACGGCGACATCAGCCAGTTCTGCGAACGTCTCGGCATGACGGAAAAAGCGCTTGCCTACAGCGACACGGCGATGGCCGTCAGCCGCAGCCTGGGTGGTCTGCTTATGGCCGACCTATGGCGCTTCCGCACGCAGGTGTATGCCAACGTGGGCCGTACCGCGGAGGCCTTCGCATGCTTCGACAGCGCCTACGCCACAATACGCCGCGACACGGTGCAGCAGGACACCGCCCTGCTGCTTGCCACGATAGACGCGGAACGTGCCAACCTGATTTTGTCGCGCAGCACTTCGCCCGATTCTGTGAATCTCGCTGTCACCCTGCTCAAGAGACTTTTTGATGCGAATGAAAATCATGATTACACGGGCTACGAGGCCACGCTGGGCTATGGGCTCTACCTCCGGGGCGACAAGGAAGAGGGCATAGCAATGATGGAGTCAGCCGTAGACAGGCTTCGCGGCATGGGCGACCTCGAAATGACCTTTCTGGAGATGCGCCGCCTGATCGAAGTGTACAACTCGGAACATATGTTCGACCGCGTAAGCGGTATCTACAATGAGTACAATCTTCTGGACGACTCCATGAACCGCGCCCGTCACAATCTTGAGCTCATGACGGCGAAAGTGCGTGCCGACGTAGCCCATAAGGAAAGTGAGAACCGTTTTCTGCATGAAAAATTGCAGGCAAAGCACCGGCAGACTGTGATAATAACCGTCACAGCCATCCTTTTAGTCATCGCGGCCGTCGTTATTATCGTTATCGTGCGCCGTCGCTCCCTCCGGATGAAGCTGCGCCGCGATGCCGAGCGTGCGCGCCGCATCTCCGCGGAGGCCGGTATCAGCGAGGCCCTGAACGAGAGGAACTCGGCCCTTGAGCGCATCAAGATCATCAAGAGCGAGCTCTCCGACCGTGTGGCCACGTCCACCGACATCCTCTATCGTCCGCAGTTCTTCGGCAACAATCCCGGGCCATTCCTGCGGGCCTTCAATGCGCTCTATCCACGATTTGCCGACAATCTGCGCCGCGACTACCCGTCGCTGACCGATACCGACGTGATATTCTGCATGCTTATATATCTCCGGCACAGCACCGAAGAAATTTCGGTATACCTCAATATCTCGCGCACCAGCGTCAACAGCGCCCGCTACCGCATACGGTCCAAGTTCGGGCTCGGCAAGGGCGACAATCTCGACAAATTCCTTCAGGAACGCGAAGGCTGAGACGGTCTCTGACGCTCACTGCCCGGCGTTGAAGGCGCGAGGGTGGCATCGGAGGATTTCCTCGCGTAGGCGGGCATTGTCGAGATGCAGATATATCTCCGTGGTGGCGATGCTCTCATGGCCCAGCATCTGCTGGATGGCGCGCAGGTTGGCGCCGCCTTCGAGCAAAGCCGTGGCAAAGGAATGGCGCAGCGTGTGGGGCGATATTTCCTTGCGTATGCCGGCGGCCGCGGCAAGGTCGCGCACGATGTAGAATACCATGACACGCGTGAGGCGACGGCCGAGGCGGTTGAGGAACACGTATCCCTCGTGGCCGGCCTTGACGGGGTAGCTCTCGCGCTCGGCGAGCCACGCCGTAAGTTCGGCGACGGCCGATGCGCTGAGGGGCACAAGGCGCTCCTTGGAGCCCTTGCCCGTGACGCTGAGGTAGCCCTGCGAGAGGTTGGTGCGGCTAATCTCCAGTTCCGTCAGCTCGCTGACGCGCAGCCCGCAGCTGAACAGCGTCTCGATGATGGCACGGTTGCGCTGCGCCTGCCGGCTGCCGGGGTCGATGGCGGCAAGCATGGCGTCCACCTCGCCGACGGTAAGCACCTCGGGCAGCTTGCGGCCGAGGCGCGGAGCGTCGATGAGCAGCGAGGGATTCTCATCAATCAGATGCTCCAGGCGCATGAAGCGGTAGAGCGATTTTATGCCTGAAATCACCCTGGCCTGCGAGCGCGGGGCGATGCCCAGGTCGTGCAGGTCGCAGAGGAAGGTCTGGAGGTCGTCGGCCGTGGCCTGCTCGGGAGAAAGGTTGCGCTCGGCGAGCCACGCGTCCAGGCGCGCGGCGTCGGAGGCATAGGCGGCGCGGGTGTTGGCGCTCAGTCCGCGCTCCAGCATCAGCCAGGCGGCATAGCGGTCGAGCAGGGAGTGCTTCATAGGCGTCCCTCCTCCACGCCGCATGCTATGCGTTCCAGAATGGCGTCGTCGCGGTCAGCCGCCGGGTTGTAGTCGGCCTTGAGGCTGACACCGAACAGCTTGCCGAAGCCCTGCCAGAAACCGGCACGGAAGGAGCCGAGAAAGGCGCGGATGATGTCGTAGCTCGACTGGTTGGTCTCGCGCTGTATGAGCTTCACGAGCACACGGGCCTGGCGCCGCGAGAATTTGCGCAGCACGGGTTTGTACTGCTCGAAGAGCGACTTCTCCATACGCTTGAGATACTGCTCTCGCTCCTTCTTGGTGGGGAAGGTCTCGATGTACTCGTAGGTCTCGATCAGCGTCTCGGCTATCAGCTTGGCGTAGGGAAGCGTGAGGCGGACGTCGCGCACGGTGCGCCAGTAGAACTTCTCCTCCTTCTTGTTCTTGAACTTCAGCTCGGGCCACACGGTGATGCCTGTCAGGGCGAACACCGGCACCGTGTCGCCCTCCTCGTCGATTTTGAAATAGTAGCCGCGGTAGTAGGGATTGCGTGCCGAGCCGGGGTTCTCCAGGGTGCGTTCGGCGCGCCGCGCGGCGGAGGGCAGCGCGAGGCACAGAAGCAGCAGGGATATGACCGTTCGGCTAAGCATTGTATGTAAAAAACAAAAATCCGTGTACAAAGTTAAGTAAATTTCACCTACATTATGGTTGTTTCGTGGAAAATTGTTACTTTTGCCAAAAATTTCAACAATTATGTCACACATGGATAAAATCGACAATCTCGACCGTCACATTCTCAAAATAGTGATGCATAACGCACGCATACCCTCCAAGGACGTAGCCGTGGAGTGCGGTGTGAGCCGTGCGGCCATCCATCAGCGTATACAGCGCATGATCGACCTCAATGTCATCACCGGTTCGGGATACAGTGTCGACCCTCACGTACTCGGATTCAGCACCTGCACCTACATCGGAGTGACGCTGGAGCGCGGCGCCATGTACCGCGACGCAGTGCCCGAGTTTGAGAAAATCCCCGAGATCGTAGAGTGCCACTTCACCACCGGCCCCTACACGCTGCTGCTGAAGCTGTACGCCCGCGATAACGAGCACCTCATGGACCTGCTCAACAACAAGATACAGATGATACCGGGCGTTGTCGGCACCGAGACGCTTATCTCGCTCGACAACTCTATCTCCCGCGAGATACCCGTAAGCTACAAGGAGTAGCATGACAGGCGCTTCATTCATGACAGGCCTGCGCGAGCGCATCGCGCAGGTGAAGCCCACCCGCTGGATGCGGTTCGGCATCGTGGCGCTCGTGTTCACGGCCTGGGTGGTGTGGCTGGGCAGCCCGTGGTGGCTGCTGGCCCTGGTGCTGCTCTTCGACATCTATATCACGGGCTACATACCCCTGACGTGGTGGAAGAAAAGCAAGAGCCGTCCCGTGAAAGCCGTCATGAGCTGGGTCGACGCCATCGTCTACGCCCTCGTGCTCGTCTACTTCATCTTCGCCTTCGTGGGGCAGAACTATCAGATACCCTCGTCGTCGCTGGAGAAGACGTTGCTGACGGGCGACTATCTGTGGGTCAACAAGCTCACCTACGGTCCGCGCGTGCCTATGACGCCGGTCCACTTCCCTCTGGTGCACAACAAGCTGCCGCTGCTCAACTGCGACAGCTACCTTGACTCGCCCTCCAACGCCTACCACCGTCTGCGCGGCCTTCGCAACGTGGAAAGCGGCGACATCGTGGTGTTCAACTTCCCCGCCGGCGATACCGTCTGCACCCTCTTCGAGGAGACTCCAAGATACTACGACATGCTGGTGAAGGAATACGGACGCGAGACCATAAAGGCCAACCCGCAGCAGTTCGGCGAGGTGAAATACCGACCGGTAGACCGTCGCCAGAACTTCGTCAAGCGCGCCGTGGGTCTGCCCGGCCAGCGTCTGCGCATAGTCTCCGACACAATCTACATCGACGGCGTGGCGCAGCCCATGCCCCAAAGTGTGCAGTTCAACTACGTCATAGCCACGACGCGGCCACTCGACGACGACACCATGCACCGCCTGGGCATCACCGCCGGCGACGCGCAGCCCCTCATGGCCGACGGCATGGACCTGCTGCGCCTGCAGTCGCTGCTGCCCGGCGCACAGAGTACTGACTTCTTCTACGTGCTGCCCCTCACTGACAAGATGCTCGCCACGCTCACGGATGAAGGCATTCTGCGTCAGGCCGAGAAGTTCGGCAGCCTCTTCGCCACCGACGGCAGTACCCTCGGCCTCTTCCCTGACGGCATAGCCGGCAACTGGACCCTCTCGGACTATGGCGGATCACGCGGCCTGCTCATCCCGGCCAAAGGGCTGACCGTACGCATGGACCCCGAGGCGTGGCGCATCTACCACCGCGCGATACGCAACTACGAGGGACACACCGACTCATGGCTCGCCGACGACGGTACAGTCTACATCGACGGCAAGCCGGCCAAGGCTTATACCTTCGCCATGGACTATTACTTCATGATGGGCGACAACCGCGACAACTCGCAGGACTCGCGCTTCTGGGGTTTCGTGCCGGAGGACCACATCGTGGGCACGCCGATGCGTGTGCTGATAAGCTTCGACCGCGACCGGTCGCTCTTCGACGGCGGCATACGCTGGAACCGCATACTCAAGGACGCAAATCCCGACAAATGACGCTGCTGCCACCGGCTCTGCTACCACCGGCCGCCTACTACGCCACACTGTGCGCGGCAGGCGGCCGCGCCACAATTGCCCTGGAGGCTCCCTACGACAAACGCCGCAAGGAGACGCACCGCTACGACGTGGCCGACACGCGCGGACGCCTGACGCTCACGGTGCCAGTACACCCGCCGCATGGCATACCCCGCGCCCGCTGGACGGACGTGTGCGTGAGCGACCACGGGCGTTGGCAGGCGGTACACGCGCAGGCCCTGGCCTCGGCCTACGGGCGCACGCCATATTATGAGTTCTACATTGACCGTCTTGCGCCGCTGCTGTTTGCCCCCGCCGGAACGCCGCTGGCCGACGTGATACGCGGCCTCAACTCCGCCGTTCTCGACATCCTGCTCGTGGAGGACCACATCGACTATAGCAGCGACGCCACGCTCCCCCTGCCGGTCGCCGAGGCCGCCCCGCCCTACTGGCAGCTACGCGCTCCGCAGTTCGGCTTCCTGCCGGGCCTCAGCATCCTCGATCTCATCTTCAGTCTCGGTCCCGAATCCGCGCTGTACATAAGGAGATTACAGCAACCATAGACATTATCCATAAGCACTATAAAGACACACATGGGAAAACTTACTGAGATTCTGCACAAAGCGGGGAATATTCTGTTCCCGCCGGCATTGTTCCGCGAATGGCCTTTCATGCTGATATTTTGCATGATGTCGGCGCCATTCCCCTGCTATTTCCTGCTCCGCGCGATATATCTGCCCTCCGTGGGGTTTCCCGCGCTGCGCGATGTCCTGATCGTTCTTTTCTTCGCATGGATTTGCGCGAGAATAATAGTACTGTTCAAACGGAGGTGGATACGGAACACGATAAAGACGTTATTGTACGTTCTTCTTCTTATTCAATTCCTGATCTTTTTCGTTTCATTCAGATATTTCAATTTTGGCATATGTCCTGATTTATTTGTAATACTGTTGCAGACCAATGCGCACGAGGCCGAGGGCTTCATAACCACATTTCTTTTGCCGGCACTTCCTACGCTTTTAGCCATAATATTCTTGTTTTCAATTCTGGTTGCCGTACTTGAATGCACGAATGACCGAATACGGCTGATAATACACCGGCTGCGCCATGGCTCATCACTCATACACGCCGGGCGAGTGATATGCATATGCTGCATCATCGCCGGAGCTGTATTTTCATATCCTATTTTAAGACTGCTGACTCTTGACTATTCCGATATTCGCAAAGGCTGGGGCAATTCAGCTCTATTTTTCAAAGGTGCGGATTCATTAGTCGATAACACCTTGGCCAGCTGCATATACTCTATTGCCTTTATCCACAAAGGCAATAAAGAGTATGACAAATGGGAACACTCCCAATGCAGTATTGGTGGATCGGTAGGTTCAGAAAAACTACGGAAAGATTCACTGTCCTTAGTATTCGTGCTCGGTGAATCATATATTAGGTCACATTCGCAGTTATATGGATACAATCTGCCTACCGCGCCCTCTCAATCAAGAGAAATGGAACAAGGCAATCTTATAACATTCACGGATATATCGACCATAGCAAAGATAACCGATGTAGTTATAAGCAACTCCATAAATCTCAACAATATCTCGCAAGATGAGTTGTGGCAAAGTTCGGTGTTCTTCCCGCTGATAATGAAAAAAGCCGGCTGGAATGTCTATTACAGTGATAACAATACAACCGGGAAAGGCCTCCATAACTTCATGGCTCATAATATTTTCTCTTCCGATGTAATCAGAAAAGAGTGCTTTTCTCAAAGCATCGTTTCAGACTCAGCAAGATTCGACCATGAGATGGTAGCGGAATCTTTTGCAACGTCTTATGAGAAAGCAGCCAACAATTTTTACATCTACCATCTCAACGGCCAGCATGTGCCGTTCAAGGGTGCGGTGCCTGAGGGTTGGGAACGATTCGGCGTTGAGGATTACCGCTACCGCAAGGAGCCGTGGATGGACGATGAGCGCCGGCAGATGATTGCCGACTATGACAACGCGACGTTTGCCAATGATTCCGTAATGGGCATGATATACAATCATTTCCGCGACAAAAATGCCGTCGTCGTGTATATCTCCGACCACGGCGAGGAGGTGTTCGACTACCGCGACAGCATGGGACGCAAGAACCGTACGGACAACACCATGGAACAGTATATCGAGTCCTTCTTCATGGTGCCTGCTACGGTGTGGATGTCGCCAAAATTCAAGGAACTGTATCCCGGGAAAGTGGATGCCATAAAGAAAGCGGCCTCCCGGCGCGGCTCTATCGACGACATCGGCCACTTCATACTCGGGCTCGCCGAAGTGTCATCGCCATATTACAGACCGGAGCGCGACATCGCCTCCGAGAGCTACAGGCCCGTAAGGCGTCTGACGACCGAGGGATTCTATATCGATCCCGAGTAGCAGGCTACATCTCCAGGAGGCGGAGCAGGGTGTCGGCATTGCGGCGCGCTGTATCATATGAGTCGTCGCTGCCGTCGCCGTCAAAATCGAGGACATCGTAGCCGTAGCGTTCTATCGAACGGGCCACGGCCAGGGCGTCGCGGCGTCCCACACGCAGAGCCACTACTACGGTACCGTCCGGGGCGTCGTCGGCGCGCAGGGAGGTGACATTGAGGTTGAGCAGGTGTGCGTCGGCGTCCTCTACGGCGCGTGCCAGACGTGAGGCGGAGTAGTCGCGGCGGTCGCAAGCCACGAGTAGCGACGAGGTGTCGGCAGCGGGCGCGAAAAGCTGCTCGATGCTCAATTTTTTTATATCTTTTGCCGACAATTCCTTCGTCATATCGTATATTCTGACTAATTTTGCAAGTCACAGGCCGACGGCCTGAATGCAAATTTACAAAATTTTCGTCGTAAAATAAATTATTTGCTTTGAAAACGAATTTAAGCGTCAACATCAACAAGATAGCTACCCTGCGTAATTCGCGGGGCGAAAACCGGCCGTGTGTCGTGGATGTGGCCCGTGATTGCCTACGTTTCGGCGCCGACGGCATCACTGTGCATCCGCGTCCCGACGAGCGCCACATACGCCGCAACGACGTCACTGAACTGCGCCCGGCCGTAACCCGGGAATTCAATATCGAGGGATACCCCTCAGACGATTTCCTCGACCTCGTGCTCAAGGTGCATCCCGAGCAGGTGACTCTGGTGCCCGACTCGCCGGACGCGCTCACCTCAAGTGCCGGATGGGATGTGGAGGCCAACATGGAGCGCCTCACCGCCATAGCCGACCGCCTCACCTCGGCAGGCATTCGCGTAAGCATCTTCGTGGACCCCGACCCCGTGCAGATACGTGCGGCGGCGCGCACCGGAGCCGACCGCGTGGAGCTTTACACCAAGCCCTACGCCGACGGCTATCCCTACGACCCCGAGGGCGCCGTGGCGCCTTACGTGGAGGCCGCACGAGCAGCACACAGCGCCGGCCTCGGCGTAAACGCCGGCCACGACCTCAGCCTCGACAACCTCGGCTTCTTCGCCGGGCGCATGCCCTACCTCGACGAGGTGTCGATAGGCCATGCGCTTATATGCGAGGCGCTATACCTCGGACTCGAAACCACAATCGCGCGCTATCAGGCTATTCTCGCCGAGGCCGCCAACGCAAACACCAACACCTAACCCCCTGACACTCGAAATGAACACCGAACCCCTGTCGCTTTGGCAACTGTGTGTAGAAGGCGGATGGATCATGATTATCCTCGCCGTCCTGCTCGTAATATCCATCTACGTGCTCATAGAGAGGAGCATCGTCACCTACCGCGCCGCGCGCTACGACGAGAGCTTCATGAAGCGCATCAAGGACTATATCCACGAGGGCGAGACGGAGAGCGCGCTCAACCTCTGCAAGGCATCGGGCACTCCCTACGCCCGCCTCATAGCCAAGGGCATCACACGCATAGGACGCCCCATGAACGATGTGCTCGTAGCCATCGAGAACACCGGCAATCTGGAGGTAGCATCCCTCTCCAAGGGTCTGCCCTGGCTCGCCACCACCGCGGCAGGCGCACCCATGCTCGGCTTCCTCGGCACTGTGATAGGCATGGTGCAGGCCTTCTACTCCATAGCCTCGGCCGGCAACGCCGCAGGCATAGGCGACTTCGCCGGCGGCATATACACCGCCCTTGTCACCACCGTGGCCGGCCTTATCGTGGGCATCGCCGCCCTGTTCGCCTATAACTTTCTGGTGGCGCGCATCAACAAGATAATGAACCTGCTGGAGGCACGCACCATGGAATTCATGGACCTGCTGAACGAACCCGCAGCCGTATGACGCCATGGCACTGAAACGACAACACGACATGCTGGCGGCCTTCTCGATGGCGTCGATGACCGACGTTATCTTCCTGCTGCTGGTATTCTTTATGGTTACGTCCACTTTCGTCTTCCCCACGGCTCTGGAGATAAAGCTGCCGCAGAGCAGCGAGCAGACGCCGCTGAAGCCCGCCACGCGCGTATTCGTAGATGCCGAAGGCGCCTACTTCGTGAGCTACGACGAGGGCGAGCCCCAGCCCGTGGAGGCCGACCGTCTCATCGACTATCTCACCGTCATCCACGCCCAGGACAGCACGGCGGCATTCGCCGTGTACGCCGACGAGGCCGTGCCCTACGGCAAGGTGGTGGAGGTGCTTAATGCCGGCGCAGGCGCCTCGCTCAAGATGGTGCTCGCCACGCGGCCCATGTCGCAGCCTCTGCCCGAAGCCGAACCAGCCGAAATCCCGCAATGAACCGGACCAGACTATACTCTGCCGCGGCCACGGCCGTCGTGTGCCTGCTCATTCTCTGCTGGCTGCTGCTGAGCCACGTGGAGCTGCGGCGCACCGACCGCGAGTGGCCCCCGAAGCGCACCGGCGAAATCACGGTGGAGGAGTTTGCCGAAATCATCGACCTGCCGCAGAGCCCTGCTCCGGCCGCCGACAATCCTGCTCCCGCCCCGCTGCCCGAGCCGGAGCGCAATCAGGCCGAGCCTACGCCCGAAAGCGGTCACGATATGGCCGACCGCGGCGAACCTGCCGAGGCGCCGGCCACCGTCACGTCGCGACAGCCGTCGCCCGTGAAGGCCACTCCCAAAAAGCCCGAGAAGACCGGGCCGACCGCCGAGGAACTCCGCCGACAGAAGGAGGAAGAGGAGGCGCGCCGCCGCGCTACGGCCAACACCCGCAACGCGTTCCGCAACGCCAAGGGCGACAACAACACCGCATCGTCCGGCCGCAAGCCCGGCAATGCCGGCGCTCCCTCTGACGCCGCTTCGGCGCTGAACGGCCGCGGCACGGGCTACGCCGGAGGCGGCTGGAATATTCCGGCCTATGCCAAGGTGCCGAGCTCGGTGACGGGCAGTGTGAAGATGATGCTGAAAATCGACCGTACCGGCCGTGTCACTTCGGTGACATTCCAGGGCGGCGACGCCCCGGCGGCCACCGACCCAGCCGTGCGCCGCGCCGTCGAGGCGGAAGTGCGCGCCCGACGCTTCACACGCGCCGACGACAACGCCCCGGAGCAGTCCACGGCCTACATCACCTACACGTTCCGTTGAGGGTGTCGTAAGAAATACACCCTCTAATGTTTTTTAAGGGAAAAATTTTGCAGCTATGGGCGGAAAGTGCTAAATTTGAATTTCAAATGAATCAGCACCATGCACGATACGCACCATATACATCCCGAGAATGACAAGCAGTACGCCGGGCTCGCCGTGAACAGCGGCGTGGCCCAGCCCCCGAGCGTCAGCCCCTACGCTGCGCAGCGTCCCAAGCGCAAGCCCCTGCCCCCGGCAGGCGAGATTGTGGAGGGCATACTGCGCGGCGACGTCACCATGCTCAGCCGTGCCGTCACTCTGGTCGAGAGCCTCTCGCCCTCGCATCAGGCTCTGGCGCAGGAGGTGATAGAGAAGTGCCTGCCACACAGCGGCCACAGCCGCCGCATAGGCATCACCGGCGTACCCGGCGCGGGCAAGAGCACGAGCATCGACGTGTTCGGCCTGCACGTGCTGCGCCGCGGAGGCAAGCTGGCAGTGCTCGCCATCGACCCTTCCAGCGAGCGCACCAAGGGCTCGATTCTCGGCGACAAGACGCGCATGGAGAAGCTGTCGCAGCATCCCGGAGCCTTCATCCGCCCCAGCCCCTCGGCAGGCAGCCTTGGCGGCGTGGCCCGCAAGACGCGCGAGACCATAGTGTTGTGCGAGGCCGCAGGCTACGACAACATCTTTGTCGAGACCGTCGGCGTGGGCCAGAGCGAGACGGCCGTACACAGCATGGTCGACTTCTTCCTGCTCATACAGCTCGCAGGCACCGGCGACGAGCTTCAGGGCATAAAGCGAGGCATCATGGAGATGGCCGACGGCATCGTCATCAACAAGGCCGACGGCGACAACATAGGCCCCGCGCAGCTGGCGCAGGCGCAGTTCCGCAGCGCCCTGCACCTATTCCCGCCGACGGCCTCGGGATGGCAGCCCGAGGTGCTGACCTACAGCGGATACTTCGAGCTCGGCATACCCGAAGTCTGGGACATGATCGACCGCTATTTCGCCTTCACGGAGGCCAACGGCTACTTCCTGCGCAAGCGCCGCGAGCAGGCGCGCTGGTGGATGACCGAGACCATCGACGAGGCCCTGCGCGCCAGCTTCTACCGCAATCCCGCCGTGGAGCAGATGCTGGAACGCCTGCAGGCCGATGTGCTTGCCGACAGGCGCAGCTCCTTCACCGCCGCCCACGAGCTCCTCGACTATTACTTTCAAAGCCTTAAAGCGAAATGATTAGAAGATTACTGCTGCTGTCGCTGCTGCTGGTGCCCGCCATCGCCGCCCTGGCCGCCGGCCCGCAGATAAAGTTCGACGACCGGTCGCACGACTTCGGCACCATCGGCGCCGAGGGCGGTCCCGTGACCCACGTGTTTCATTTCACCAACACCGGCGACGAGCCGCTTATCATAATATCGGCCAACGCAAGCTGCGGCTGCACCCGCCCCGAGTACACCACCGAGCCCGTCAAGCCCGGCGGCAAGGGAAAGATTAAGGTCACATTTCTGCCCTCGGGTCAGCCTTTGGGCGAGTTCGGCAAGAGCGTGCGCGTACGCACCAACGTGTCGTCGCGGCGCCAAACGCTGCGCATAGCCGGCGTGATAGTGCCCGGAACCAAGAAGCCCGAGCATCCGTAGGCACAAAAACCAAATGCGGAGTAGCCTCCCGGCCCCTCCGCATTTGATAATAAACCAATCATTATCACATTTCTTGCAATGGAAAAAGTAATCTTGCTTTGTACTATTAAAACGCGCGGCCGGGCTTTTGGTTCGCCGCTGCGGTAGAAATTGTGATATTTAACTCTGTTTAACAAATATGTGCCGCGGATTCGCCCGCATCGTGTGCTAATTTTGCACCATAATCAAGCAAATACATAAAACCTGAAATAATTATGGCTAAGACAGAAAAAACATCCAAGACAGCCAAGACCAAGGCCGCTGCCGCCGCTTCCGGCGACGCGCGCATGGACGCCCTTGCCGCCGCACTGGGCCAGATTGAGAAAGCCTACGGCCGCGGCGCCGTAATGAAACTCGGCGACGACGCTATCGAGGATATCGAGGTGATTCCTACCGGCTCCATCAGCCTCGACCACGCCCTGGGCGTCGGAGGCTACCCTCGCGGCCGCATTATCGAGATTTACGGTCCGGAATCCTCCGGTAAGACTACCCTGGCCATACACGCCATTGCCGAGGCTCAGAAGAAGGGTGGCATCGCCGCCATCATCGACGCCGAGCACGCCTTCGACCGCTTCTATGCCCAGCAGCTCGGCGTCGACGTGAACAACCTGCTCATCTCCCAGCCCGACAACGGCGAGCAGGCCCTCGAGATTGCCGAGCAGCTCATACGCTCCTCCGCGCTCGACATCCTCGTGGTCGACTCCGTTGCCGCCCTCACTCCCAAAAACGAGATTGAAGGCGAGATGGGCGACCGTAACGTCGGCCTCCAGGCGCGCCTCATGTCGCAGGCCATGCGCAAGCTCACGGGTGCCATCTCCCGCACCAACACCACCTGCATATTCATCAACCAGCTGCGCGAGAAGATAGGCGTGATGTTCGGTCCCTCCGAGACCACCACCGGCGGTAACGCCCTCAAGTTCTACGCCTCCGTGCGCATCGACATCCGCACAGGCAGCACCATCAAGGACGGCGAGGACATCCTCGGACGCCGCGCCAAGGTCAAGGTGGTGAAGAACAAGGTAGCGCCCCCCTTCAAGCGCGCCGAGTTCGACATCATGTTCGGCGAGGGCATCTCCCGTGCCGGCGAGATTCTCGACCTGGGTGTCGACTTCGACATCATCAAGAAGAGTGGTTCCTGGTTCAGCTACGACGGCGACAAGCTCGCCCAGGGACGCGAGGCGGCCATCCGTACCCTCAAGGACAATCCCGAGCTCTGCGACGAGATTGCCGCCAAAATCTACGCCGAGCTGGACAAGGCCGACAACAATCCCATGCTGCGCGCCAAGCTTGCCGCCAAGGAGAAGGAGCGCGCCGCCGAGGCCGAAAAGGCTGCTCCCGAGGCTCCCAAGGCTGCCCCCGCGGCCGACGGCGACCTTTTCGACTCCACGCTCGGCGACGACTTCAGCATCGAGGAAGATTTATAATGTTTAACCGCAAGGCACACAGATGAAAATAGCGATTTACGGCAGCAGGCGCCAGGATGCCCATCTCGGCGCGCTGGAAGAATTCATGGCACGGCTCGATGCCGCCGGCCACGAAGTGGTGTTGCACCCCAAGCTGTATCATTACCTGCTGCCCCTGATTCCGGCGTCGCTCCGCTGTGTGCGGCGCGTCGAGGCCGATGCTTCCGGCCTCGGCGCCGACCTTGCCGTGAGCATCGGCGGCGACGGCACCTTCCTGCGCACGGCCGCCTGGATAGGTGCCTCCGGCACCCCCGTCGCCGGAGTCAACACCGGCCGTCTCGGCTACCTCACCGCCACCGGCATCGACGGCCTTCCCGGCATTGCCGACGCCTTCGCCGCAGGGCGCCTCGAGGCCGACCGCCGCAGCCTCATAGAGGTGACGGCTCCGCGCCTCGACCTGTGGCCCTACGCCCTCAACGAGGTTGCGCTTCTGAAAAACGAGACCTCCAGCATGATCGACGTCCACGCCACCGTCGACGGCCACATGCTCGCCCAGTACCGCGTCGACGGCCTCCTCGTGTCCACCCCCACAGGCTCCACCGCCTACAATCTGAGCGTCGGCGGCCCCATCATCCAGCCCTCCGCGCCCGTCTGGGTCGTCGCTCCCGTCGCTCCGCACTCTCTGTCCATGCGTCCCCTCGTGCTCAACGACTCCTCCGAACTCATGCTCCAGGCCTCCAGCCGTGCCCCGCACGTTCGCCTCAGCATCGACGGACGCGCCGTCAGCCTCGACGCCGGCACACGCATCTGCCTGCGCCGCGCCGCCTTCTCCATCAACGTCCTCCATCCCGCCGGCTACCACTTCGCCGCCACCCTCCGCGACAAGCTCCACTGGGAATAAGCCTGAATACAAGCGAATTGTAGGGGTGCGATATATCGCGCCCGCATCCACAGAAGTCGCTGAAAATCTGACAATAAACACGGACCGGCATCAACCCGCGACGAGCGCGGGTTGATGCCGGTTTATCGGACAGTAATTCTTATCGTCGGCTACGCGCTTCTGCTGCGAAAAGGACGTCTTCCGGATGGTTCTGAATATATTCCTTACGCATCTTCATGAGTTCGTCTTCGGAGGGCAAGTTCTGGGGGAAGCCGCTCAACTGCTGAGCGCCGAGCTGCCGACGGAAATGCCAGATTGCCACGGTATCGTTCAGAATGTAGTCCGGAATGGGCTCATTGATGTAGTTATGCTCCAGCCAGGCACCTACATAATAGTCTTTACCGTCGTCAGGTGCTATATATCGCTTGGCTACAGTACTCCAGTCGAACGATGTGAATTTATTCCCCTGAAATTGAATGGAAGCCTGTGTTATGGGCGGGCACATTCCCCCAAGCGAGTTGTTTCCGACAACGCGGAACAATCTTGAAGGGTCCTTCATGCTGTTTAAGCGCGTTATTGAAGACGGTAAAGAAGTGAGATAGTCGGCGCCCTCAATATCAACCCGCGTCATGTTTTCATTGAAAATATCATCGGGCAGAGCTGTATATTTAGTTCCGATGATCTTCAGCGAGGTGAGATTTTTCAGTTCAGCCACGTAGTCGGGCATAGGACCACTTCCCCAGTTATCACCTGACACCGTTAAATCTGAAAGATATTCGAGATTCCTTATGGATTCAGGAATCTCAAGCGTCGAACGCCTCATGGGACTTGAGACAAGCTGCAATCTCGTGACACGCAGCTGATGGTTCTCGTCGTAGCTTACTGTCGTGCTTATATAAAACAGAGGATTAGGCTGAGCGTTCGTGAGTTTATCGACGCAATCGATGAGTAGCGTGCCGTTAAGGAATTCGTCATCAACCTCATAAGCTGCCTTGAATACATCATATAGGAAGATACTGTCGGCCGGATAAAACATATCCGGAGCTTGGGGCACCACAGGCTCATCCGATTCACAGCCTGTGATTGCGGAAAAAGTCAGAGCCGAAAGTACAACTCCGAGAAGGCAACTCTTTGTTTTCATAATACTACTGGATTTTTATATGTAGGTTAACGATCTGTGGGCTGCCGCATGCATCTTCGGTAAAAATCATAAGAACAGCCTCTGAGTATAGTATAAGTGTTAGTGTCGCAAATATAGCAATAAAATACCGATTGCCAATTTTTTTTGTCAAAAATCGTTTGGCAAAGTGTTTTAGGGCTCATTCAATAAATATTTGGGAAATAAAGTCAGACAACATATCTATAGTGTCAGCACGAATTCGGGAGTTGGCACAGTCTGCTTGTCGCGCTTGCCGTCAAAATAGTACTTGCAGCCATTGCTGTTGACATCGAAAGATATTTCGACTGCGCGCGCTCCGATGTGGAGTGTGCAGTCCTTGTGGCCGCTGCTATAGAATGGACCAATTATAAGTTTGTTTTCATCGTTAGGATACACGCTTAACGAAGCAATAACAGCTTCACTGCCCATATAATACTTTCGGCCACTGTAATCAACATAGATTTCCTCGTCGAGCACGTTGGCCTCCATGTTCTCGTCAAGCAGATTTTCACCCTCTGCATTCTGCACACAAATGGAAAGTATTACCGGTGGATAGTCACAATCGACATCATCGCAGCAAGGCATCAACATACACGAGGCCAGCGCCAAAAGACTTATGAGGAGTTTATGTTTCATTTCTTTAATAGTAAAAGTCATTCAAAAATAGGAAAAAGTATGCTGACGGACAAATCTTTTAATACGATTTTGTCCGTCAGCAAAGTATTCAGCGATTGGATTGAACTATGAAATATTTGACATCATTTCCATATCCGGCTGATCTTGAGACCTGTGAATAGTCCAAATACTTTGTTGGATCAAACACATTAACCTCAAAATACCCGTTATCCATTCCGTTCCAACCCCAGTTAATATGATTATATCCAAGCTTAACCGTTTTCGTATCCACCAACGTCCAGGATGCCAATTCATTCGGACGTTCATATCTGTTTTCTGTAATAACCCTCAGGTAGTAGCCATCTATAATAAATGCATGTCCATCCCCTTCATCTGTTTCTCCCCTAGCCATAATGATTCCGTTTCCAATACAATCGTATGCTTTAGGCATACCGTCTTTTATGGAGCTTACATTTAGAGATGGAGCGAGATCCATTATCGTAGATCGTGTATTGGGCATTGTAGTCGATGTGCCATCGCTATGGTATTTGCTTAAGTTGAATGTAGCTATCAGCTTATAAAAATTGCCGATATAATCATGAATTTCTTCTGAGGAATTTGTCTCATCGCCACAGCGATCCGTTGTAAGATCATTTACACTATGCAGACTGCTATATTTATGCTTCTTAATGACATCCCATTTTACCTGCCTATAACCTTGATCCATTTTAATCGCTCTTGGGAGTTCAAAATAGCTTAAAGTCAGTACGGTCGCGACATTACCGCAGCCGGCATAACCGTTGGGCATATATTTGTTTTCCGGATATGATTGTCCCCAATAATTGTTGGCTCTTGGCTTAACCTCGTAGTCTTTGACATTCGTTTCTTCTTTAAATTGTTTCAAAGTGGTCAGATCACCGTTAAACTTGGGCCTATTGGGATCAATCGGCCTAAGGCTGAGCGTGCTAAAGAATTGTCTTGCTCCGGGATTTTCAATACTGTCGAGATTCTCGATATTGCCTGATTCGGTGACTGCGAGGACGGGATCACATTCTTTGGAGGCTGCAATGACGGCATATCCCATGTTATCTTCAAGATTAACAATATAGAAGGCTGAATCTACGTCTTCGCTTCGTCCTAATCCGGAAGTTCCGTAAACATTCACATTTTTCACAACCGGGATAGCTCGTGAAATCCCGTAGAAAGTTGAAAAGGCCTCAAACACACACTTTATAGCTTCTTCGGGCGTACGTATCGCCGACTCTGTGAGTTCGGTTGAATGGCTTTTTTCATCGACAGGAATTGGTTCATCGTTCTGAGAACATGCCCACAAAGTGAGTGCAAGCATCACGATGCAGACGAGATACGAAGATTGCTTCATAATTGAATAGGTTTATATGTTGGTTAGGGTCTGTTGTGATTTTATAGTTCGATACTGCCGGCGAAGAGCTGGTTGCCGTCGGTGCGGCAGAGTATTTCGTACTCGCCCCGCAGTCCTGCGACGTCGAGCGAGGCATCCTCATGGTCCACCATACCGGTGAGCACCACCGCGTCGCCCTGCTTTAGCTCCACCGTCATGTACTCGACGTACTCCGGGAGGTCGAAGATTATCTCCGACTCACTATAGTATATATCAATACAGGTAGACGAGGGGAGCGACGGACGACCATTCTTTTTTAGTAATAGTTTTAATGGTCTCTTAGTGTCATCATGACCTCCGTAACATTGGAACGGCTGAGATAAAAAAGCTGTCAGAATAATTAATAGAATTGTTAGTCTCATTGGCTTATTTTGTTTTTTTGTACATGCAAAATTAGCCATAGAAGTCATCCTTATCCAAAAGTTTTTGTAAAAATAATTTGGTTTTTGGGCTTGTGTATGTTGCTGGAAGACAATAAGTTAAGTTGAAAACCAAATTTTTATTTTTGGCTTTTAATTTGAGCAATTGTAAGTGTCTGAAAATGAGGTATTTGCAAAATAGTCAAAATTGATTGTGTTAATGATTTAGAATCAGAGATTTACCGTAATTCGGCTAAATATTCGTTTTTCCTGTTGGAGTCTATAGCTGCAATTTTGTCTTTTAAGCGACGTTTGCGGTTGTATACATTATTAACATTGTTTTCATGAAGTAGTATTGAAATGCTCGTTACAGAAAAGCCAAGTATTGTGTAGGAAAACAACGCGTAATCAGCATCTTTCAGTCCCGGCAATTCATTGCGAAAATCTGCTACAATGTTGTCATTGTTATCATTTATAATTTGTTCCAAAGCTCCATACTCATCGCCCCCGGGCGTGATTTTTCCAATCACGTTATTTATGATTTCGGAAAATTTCTCTTTCGACAGCTCCTTGTTACGGCATTCATTCATCACAGAAAAAATATTATTGAATATACCGTATCTCGTTTTCACAAGGTGCTTTATTGATAGTTTTGATGCGGCTAAATTATCCACAGTCGATTCATATGCCATTTTGAGTTCGTCTGCTAATGCTATTTTTTCATGCAACTTGTGGCGAGCGGCTTTACGAATAGACTGTATGACCAAAATAAATAGCGCAAACATCATAACAAGGCAGACAATAATCAACATTATAGTCACTTGCTTGCTTTTTAGCTCTTCGATTTTAGCTTTTCTCTGAACATCATAATAATCTGCAACAAGACCAATCATTTGTTGATTGGAAACTTCACAAGAAATCGTTTCTGTGCTATTGTTGATGTCTGTCAATGTTTTTAGTGCTGACGCATAATCGCCTTCGGCTCTTTGTAAATCAAGCAAAATGTAGTCACTTAATAATTGTTCTTTGCCATGTATGTTGTCAAGGATGGCTTTGGCCCTTATCGTGTCTCCGCTTTCAATCAGAGACAGACCAAGTACTGCGGAGTCTGATGGATTCATGCCTCCGCAGCGGTTCATGCTTTCACAGGTGGCGATTGCTTCAGAGTATCGCTCTAAAACATAGCAGGATCTGCTCATAATGGTCTTTGCCTCATATTCCATGGCGACATCGTGGTTGCTGATCGCAGAATCAATCGCCTGGCTAACGTATATTACCGCACTGTCGTATTGTGTGGCGTTGTGGTATGCCAGACCTACATCCATCAATGCATAACGTGTGTGCAAACTCCTGCCACTATTCTTAAAAGCCTCATAAGCTATTTTGTCGTACTTAAGTTCCTCGCCGAAATATCTCATATGATTGAAGCATGTAGCCAGCTCTCGGGCCGTCATGCCTTTCCAAAAAAATAAGTCATTGTCGGTGGCCGTATGGAAGCCGTCGTACATGGCGACAATGCATCGCGGGAAGTCTCCGGCATGAAAGAGGGTGCGTCCGAGGTAATACTGCGTCATGGTGTGGCGCAGCGGGTCGCGGTCGGGGCGGTAGTGGCCTACGGCGGGAGCGATGATGCTGTCGGAGGCCACGAAGATGTCGTTGCGGTCCAGTGCGCGGCTCATTGTCAGGGCGTATAAGGCCCGGGCCTCCGAGCCGTGCAGACTGCGGGGGTCGATGCCGCGCATTACGGCGAGAGCCGAGTCGGGCAGCGAATCCATGAGCGCTTCGGCGCGCTCCATCTCGGCGATGGCGCGGCCGCTGCGGGAGCAGGAGACGGGAAGAAGCGTCCCGAGCAACAGCACTATGTAGAGAAATCTGTGCATTCCTGTGGTAGTCAGATGCCGCTTCGCGGCAGTGTGGAGTGAGGAGTTAGGAGTGAGGAGTGGGAAGTTAGGAGTGAGGAGTGGGAAGTTAGAAGTTAGGAGTGTGGAGTTAGGAGTGAGGAGTTAACCTGCTATTATCTAAGCCTAAGACCTTAAACCCTAAACCAAAAGCTATTATCTAAACCTTAAACCATAAACCCTAAACCAAAATTCCTAAGACCCCTTCAGCTCCTCGCCGAAGCGCTCGTAGGCCTCGACTATGCGCTGCACAAGGGCGTGGCGCACAATGTCCTTCTTGCCGAACTCCACGCGGCCTATGCCCGGCACATCGCGCAGCACGCGCAGAGCCGTCACGAGGCCGCTGGCCGTGCTCCGCGGCAGGTCGATCTGCGTTACGTCGCCCGTGACTATCATCTTGGCGTTCATGCCCAGACGCGTGAGGAACATCTTTATCTGATGGTTTGTGGTGTTCTGAGCCTCGTCGAGCACGATGACGGCATCGTTGAGCGTGCGGCCACGCATGAAAGCCAGAGGCGCTATCTGGATGACGTCGCTCTCCATGTACTCGCGCAGCTTGGCGGCCGGTATCATGTCCTCGAGGGCATCGTAGAGGGGCTGCAGGTAAGGGTCTATCTTGTCCTTCATGTCGCCGGGCAGGAAGCCGAGCTTCTCGCCGGCCTCGACAGCGGGGCGGGAGAGGATGATCTTGCGCACCTCGCGGTTCTTGAGGGCGCGCACGGCCAGGGCTATCGCCACATAGGTCTTGCCGGTGCCGGCGGGCCCGAGAGCGAAGGTGAGGTCGCTGGAGAGGAATGCCTCGACGAGGCGCTGCTGATTGGCGTTGCGGGCGCTGATGGGCTTGCCGTTGATGCCGTAGATGATGACGTCGTCGCGCTTCAGCTCCTTGGGTGCGTCGCCCTTGACGATGTCGAGGATTACCTCCTCCGAGAGGGAGTTGCGCTGGGCGGCGTAGGCCTCCAGTTCCTTGATCTTGCGCTCGAACTCGGCAGTCTCGCTCTCCTCGCCTATCACTTTGATGATGGAGCCGCGGGCGGCCACGCGCAGCTTGGGAAAGAGGTTGCGTATCAGCTGCATGTTGCAGTTGTTCACGCCGTAGAAGCTGACCGGGTCGGCCGAGTCGATGATGATGATTCTTTCTATCATTCCGTAGGGGTTATGTTATCCGGCGGTGAGGCCGCCGTCTATTTTCATTAGCGAGCCGGTGCAGAACGAGGCGCGGGCGCCGAGGAAGAAGATGGCCTCGGCCACCTCGTCCGGGGTGCCGGTACGTCCCAGCGGAAAGAGGGCGCGCTCCTCGGCCCACATTTCCGCCACCTCGCCCCCGCCGGCGGCATGCGCGTCGGAGAAGATGCGGTCGACCATCGGCGTCTCTATGGTGGCAGGGCATACTGCGTTGACGCGTATGCCCTTAGGCGCCAGCTCGAGGGCGGCGGTGCGCGTCATCTGCGCGATGGCGCCCTTGGTGAGTCCGTAGCCGAAGTTGCCGGGCTTGCCTATGAAGGCCTGGTCGCTGCACGTGAGCACGATGGAGCCGTGGCCGCGGGTGGCGAGCAGCGGCGCCGTGGCGCGCAGGGTGTTGACGGTGCCAACCACGTTGACGCGCAGCAGGCGCTCAAGCTGCTCGTCGGTGATGGTGAGCAGCGTGTTGCGTATGTGGATGCCGGCGTTGGCTACGACGCACTCCAGGCCTCCCGTGCGCTCCTCGGCCTGGGCCACGGTGGCGCCCAGGGCGTCGGCGTCGGTGATGTCGCACTGGGCCGTGAGCACTATGCCCTCGAGGCCCGCGAGATTGTGAAGCAGAGCCTCGCCGTCAATATCGGCGGCGGCCACGAGCCACCCTTCCGAGGCGAAGCGGCGCGCGGCTGCAAGGCCTATGCCGGAAGCCGCACCTGTGATGAATACTCCTTTTTGCATAACTTTTTTATTTTTTAACAACGGCGCCCCGTCTTTTGTTTGTCATTATATGGCGCCACGCGGCAGGTACCACGGCGGGCAGCAGAAGCAGCGGCGCCCACCAGCCCAAAAGGACTTTCAGCGCCAGCGCGGCGACTCCCGTGGCGGTGGAGCCCCAGAGCAGCCCGAAGACGCCCCGCGGCGCCGGCAGACGGTAGCGGCGCCGGTAGACGGCCCACACTATGGCGGCGTAGATGGCCTGTTCCGCCACGTATGCCACACCCAGGCCGGCGAAGCCCATCCAGCGGAAGCCGGCTATCTTCAGCACCAGGCCCGCGAGCACGCCGAGGCTCTCGGTGACGACGAAGGTGCGGCCGTCGCCGCGGGCCAGTATCACGAAGGCCGTGCAGAACGAAAAGGCGCGGAACATCACGCCGCAGATGGCTATGCTGATGAAGGGCAGCATAGCCAGGAACCCCCGCGAATAGAGCACCCGCACGATGAGCTCGTCGGCGGCGATGAACAGCACCACGACCACCGTCAGCACCCAGGCCGAGATGCGGAACTCCTGCCCCACGTAGGCGCGCGTACGCAGCGCCGAGGCGCTCACGGAGGCCAGGCGCGGATAGTATTCGGTGGTGATGGCCGTGAAGATTATGCCTATGTAGCTGCTCGTCATCGTGAAGCCGGCCTGGTATATGCCCAGGTCGCCCGCGCTGGCCTCGCGGTTCATGTAGACGATGAAGATGTAGCTGCCGAGGCGCTCGGCCACGGCGGCCAGTGTAAGGTACATGCCCAGCCGCAGCATGGGGCGCGCGAGCCTGACGGCCTCGCGCAGGCGCGTGCGCTCGGGCGGGGCACAGCGTCTGCGGCGCTCGCGGCGCGCCCACACGGCGAAGCTGACGCTCATAAGCAGATACACCGGCAGCACGGCCTGCAGCCGCAGGAAGTAGTACAGAGGCACGGCTACGACCGTTATCAGCGCGGCCGAGGCCAGCGTCACCCTGGCTATGCTGCCGAGCTGCCCGGCGGCCTGAAGGGCGGCGATGTCGGCGTCGCAGCGTATCGAGGCGCCCACGCCGATGCCGAGCAGCGCGAACCACCACCAGCAGCCGGCCGTGCCCATGCTCAGCTCGCTCAGCAGGGGCGAGAGCAGCGCCGTGAGCACGGCGCCGGCCGCCGACAGTGCCAGCCCAACGCGCAGCAGGGCGCCGGCCACGCGGGCGCGTTCCGCGGGCGCGCATGCCGACAGCTCGCGCACGCCGCTGGTGCGCAGGTTCAGCCCCACGGCGGCGCCTATCAGGTCCTGAGTGGAGATGAATATGGCGTTCAGGGCCACGCCCACGGGGCCGAGCCATATGGCGACGAACTTGTTGCGGACCACGCTCAGGGCGATGACGGCGACCTGCATGCCGCCGAACATTCCCATTGCCTTAAGTATCCTGGTGGAAAGCGACGAAGATGCCATGCGTCAGGGTTTCACCCACTCCGAGGGGTTCAGTTTCTCTTTCTCGCGCCGCAGCTCGAAGTGCAGCACCGACCGGGCGCCGTCGTCGGGGTCGGCAAAGATGTGGCCTATGGCCTGCCCGGTGCGCAGCTTGTCGCCCTTGCGCACGTAGATGCGGTCGAGCCCGGCGTACACGGTGAGGTACTCGCCGTGGCGCACGATGACGATGTTGTGGTAGCCGTCGATGCGGAACACCGTGGTGACCGTGCCCTCGAACACCGCCCGGGCGTCGCCTCCGGCAGTGGCCTCGATGTCGATGCCGCTGTTCTGTATCTGCACGCCCGGGATGCGCGGATGCTGCGTGCGCCCGAAGTTGCTGACTATGCGGTAGCCTCCGGCCACGGGGAAGAGCAGGCGGCCGCGGTTGGCGGCGAAGCTGCCCGTAAGGGCTCTCTCTGCCGCCGCGTTCCGTTCGGGCGCAGGCGCCGGGGTCTCCGGCTTCGGCGTGGGCTTGGGTGCGGGCTTGGGTGCCGTAGTCTCGGGTTTCGGCGTCGGCTTGGGCTTGCTGTCGGCCTTGCCTTTCTTATCTTTCTTGTCTTTTTTGCCCTTCGCGGCCTCTTTTTGGGCGGCCTCGGCGCGCTCGCGCTCCTCGGCCTTGCGGCGTTCTTCGGCCAGCCTTGCCTCTTCCTCGGCCTTGCGGCGTCGCTCCTCGGCGAGGCGCCGTTCCTCGGCCTTGCGTGCCTCTTCAGCTTTGCGTGCCTCCTCGGCTATAATGCGGTCGAGCTCGCGGTCGAGCGCGGCCGCCTGGCTGCGCTTGTCGTTGAGCACGCGCTGCAGCGAGGCTCCCTCGCTGCGCAGCGACGCCACGAGCGTGTCGGCGCTCTGCTGCTTGCGCCGCAGGTCGTCGCGCGCGGCGGCTATGCGTCCCAGTTCGGCCTCGCGCTTGTCGCGCAGGGCCTTCAGCTCGTCGCGGCGCGCACGCAGCGTGTCGGCCGCGGCCTGCACGCGCCGGGCCTTGCGCGCATGGGCTGCCGAGAGCTCGCGCATGTAGCGCGCACGGCGCCATGCCTGGCTGAGGTTGCCGGAGCCGAGTACGAACATCACGGGGCTGACTTGCTGCCGGCGCATGCGCATGGCGCGCAGGCTGCGGCCGTAGGCGGCGCGCATGGCCTTCAGCTGCGTCTCCGACCGGGCCACGCTGTCGGCCAGGGCTGCGATGCCGGCGTCCAGCGAGTCGATGCGGCGCCCCATGGCGGCCATCTGCTGCTCGCTGCGGCCTATCTCGGCGTCGAGCGACGCCAGACGGTTGAGCTGGCGACGCGTCTCTCGTTTGTTGGAATTAATCTGCTGCTGCGTCTTCTCTATCTCGCCGGCCGTCAGCTTCTGCTGGCGGCGCACCTCGCCTGCGCTGCGTGGCCTGGCCGGTGCTTTCTGCTCGGTGCGCGCCTTGCGGCGCGGGCGTTTGCCGGCAGCCTCCGCGGCCGGCGCGGAAGCGAGCATCAGCAAAGCAAGAAACAGGGCGAGGAGGCTGCGCATACGTTATTTCCTCTCCACCTTGCGCACGAGGAGCACCTCGGTGGGGAAGTGGTCGGAGTAGCCGTTGAGATAGCTTCCGGCAGAGAATGTGCGCTTGGGGTAGCCCACACGGTTGCCCTCGGTGTCCTTCAGGAAGTCGTGGTTGTGGACTATGGCGCGCATGAAGTGCCAGCGGTTTTCGGGAGCCGTGGCGAGGTTGCCGGAGAGGATTATCTGGTCGAAGAGGTTCCAGGAACTCTTGTAGGCGAGAGTGCCGATGCCCTTGTCGAGCATCTCCCAGAAGGGATTGTAGAAGCCGTGGGGCGCGGCGTCCTTGATGTTGCGCTTGCCGCCCAGCACCTGGGCGCACGAGGCGTCCTGCGGGTCGTCGTTGAGGTCGCCCATCACGATTACGCCGATTTCGGGGTCTATGCTCCACAGCGAGTCGGCGATCTGCTTGCTCAGCGCCGCGGCGGCCTTGCGGTTGGGCTCCGAGCGCTCCTGGCCTCCCAGACGCGACGGCCAGTGGTTGACGATGACGGCGATGCGCTGGCCCAGCAGCGAGCCTACCACGCACATCTGGTCGCGCGTGCGGAAGGGTACGGCGTGCAGGCGGTGGTTCGTCACGTTCTCAAGGCGGAAGTAGCGCGGGTTGTAGAGCAGACCCACGTCCACGCCGCGGGCGTCCGGCGAATCATGATGCACCACCTGGAGCTTCCAGTCGCGGATGGCGGGAGCCGCCACGAGGTCGTCGAGCACGCTGCGGTTCTCGATCTCGCTCACGCCTATGATGGCGGGGCCGTAGGGCGTCGTCTTCGTGGTGAACTGCGAGATGGCGTAGGAGAGGTTGTCGATTTTGTTGCGGTACTTGCGTCCGTCCCACTGCTTCGAGCCTGCGGGAGTGTACTCCACGTCGCGTCCCTCGGGATTGTTGGGGATGGTGTCGAAAAGGTTCTCAAGGTTGTAGAACGCGATGCCGGCGGTCTGTACGGCCGTGCGCTTTTCCTGTGCTGACACATTGCAGGACAGCGCGATAGCAAGCGCGAGAAGGAGCAGGAGTCGTTTCATGTGTATGATGCTGGGGTTATGTTGCATGTTTGTTGTCTGCAAAGATAACAAATATTTTCATAACATGACCCAAAAGGCCGCCCAATATGTCGGTTAGCCCTCTGTGCAAAAATTTTTTTGCCAATGTGACAAAAACTACATTCAAAGGGGTATTTCGTGTTGTAACTTTGCAGCGTCATCAGACATTCGGCAGGTCGTAGAAGTGCTTGTGAGGAGGAGTGTCACGGAGGAAGGATGCGATAGCCGATGTCATGATGGAGAGTGTGTCAGGCTTGTAGTAGGGGTTGACGCGCTGTGCGGCTATGGCCTGCATGCGGGGTGAGAGGGCCTCGGCAATGGCGGCGGCGATGGATTCGCGTCCCTCGGCGCAGTGGAGCACGGAGGGACCGCAGAGGCGGCCCTGCTGGCGGATGCCTACGTCGACGGTGACGGTGCCGGTGGAGGGCACCTCGACGATGCCGCTGCTGGAGTTGCCTACGACGATCTGTGCGTCGCGCAGGGCGGCGAGATAGCGGCGTGCGCCCAGCGACGGTACGGCCAGGACACGTCCCGGCCGGCCGTCGGCGTGGCTGCGGATGAGAGGGATGATGCCGTCGGCTCCGGCGTCGTTGTTGGGGTAGGTGATGATGTAGCGCAGCCCGGGGGTGGCGTCGAGGGCGTCGAGCAGGTCGGCGAAACAGCGGGCGGGGTCGGCGTCGCCGAGCGTGGCGGGATGGTAGGTGACGACGGCCAGGGGGCCGCGGAGGCTGAAGCCGAGGTCGCGCTCCAGCTCCTCGCGCGAGGGCAGGGGGCGGTTGAGGATGTTCCAGACGCCGATGGCGCCGGTGTTGATGACGCGGGCCGGGTCTTCGCCCATCTGGATGACGCGGCGGCGGTAGGGCTCGGTGGCCGTGAGGTGGAGGGCGGCGAGCTTCGTGATGGCGTGGCGGATGTCGTCGTCGACGGCACCCTGGCTGACCTCGCCGCCGGCTATGTGTATGACGGGCACGCGCATGACGGCCGCCGCCGACGCCACGGCCAGCATCTCGTAGCGGTCGCCGAGAATGACGAGCGCGTCGGGGCGCATGCGCTCGAGCGCGTCGGCCGTGCCTTCCATGCACTGGGCCATGGCGCGGACGCGGGCGGCCTCGCCTTCGCCCCGCAGGGTCATGGGCACGGCGGCGTCGATGTCGAAGCCGTCGGCACGTATCTCGTCGGCGCTGTTGCCGTACTGAGGCATGAGGTGCATGTTGGTGGCGAGGATGCGCACCTGCGTGCCGGAGATGTCGCGCATGGCGCGTGCCACGGGGCTGAGGAGTCCCCAGTCGGCGCGTGTGCTTGTGGCGAAGCAGAGCTGTTTCTGTCTCATTTCAGGTAGCGTAAGATGGTGAGCGAGCGCGGCGGCAGCATGGTATCGCCTCCGGCGCCTATGCTGAACTGCTGCTCGTCGATGCCGAGCGTGGGTTCCAGGCGGCTGAAGCGTACCACGCCCTGAGGCAGACCGCTGATGTGGACGCCCGTGGGCAGGATGTTCACCAGTTTTATGATTATGTCGCCGTTGTCGGCCTCTACCACCGATGCGGCGATGCGGGCCTTCACGCCCTCGTCGTCGCTCTCGACGGAGAGTCCGGCCGGGATGTAGCGGGTGCCGCTGTTCTCTCCGAAGAGGCGCTGCACGGCGTAGTTGGGCGTGGGGTATACGTCCCACCCCGAGAAGTATATGAGGTCGGGGTTCCAGTTGGTGGCGCCTATGCGGGCGAGCAGCGGGGCGTAGGACGTCATGGCTACCACGTCGCCGTTGCGCTCCACGTCGCAGAGGTAGGCCGCCTCGGCCAGGGCGTTGTAGAGGCCGTTGCTTTTCGAGGCGTATTCGCCGAGGTAGACACGGGGGCCGCGGCGGTCGTAGCCGTCGTAGAAGTGCCGGTTGTTGATGAACCATCCCGGCTGTTCGTAGTAGTGTTCGTCGACCATGGCGACGCCTTCCTGCCGGGCGAAGCGCCAGCCTTCGTCGTAGTCGCTGCCGCTGTGGAAGGGGCCGGCGGTGCCTATGACGGTGATGTCGGGATACTTGCTGCGCAGGGCGTCATGAATCATCTTGAAGCGTTCCTCGAACACTGTGGAGATCAGGTCCTCGTTGCCTACGCCGATGTATTTCAGACGGAAGGGCTGCGGGTGGCCGTTGGCGGCGCGGCGGCGTCCCCACTCGGTGGACGTGGCGTCGCCGTTGGCGTACTCCACGAGGTCGAGCACGTCCTGCACGTACTGCGGCATCTGCTCCATGGGTATGCCTCCCTGCTGGCCCGCGCCGCCGCGCGACGAGTTCTGGCACGGCACGCCTGCGGCGACCACCGGCACGGGTTCGGCGCCGAGGTCCTCGCAGAACTGGAAATACTCGTGGAATCCGAGGCCGGCCGTCTGGTGGTAGCCCCAGATGTTGCGCTGCGGCACGCGTGCCTCCAGTGGCCCTATGGTGTTCTTCCAGCGGTAGATGTTGCCGAGGCCGTCGCCGTGGGCCACGCAGCCGCCTGGGAAGCGCACGAAGCGCGGCCGCAGGGCCGCGATGTACTCGGCCAGGTCGCGCCGCAGGCCGTTGGGACGGTCGCGGAACGTCGCCACGGGGAAGAACGACACCATGTCGAGGTCGGCGGCGCCGTCGCCCATGGGTTCTATGAGCAGCCAGCCGTCCAGGCAGTTGACCTTCGGGCTCAGGACGGCGTGCAGTTTCTGCCAGTCGCCTGGGCGGGCACGCAGGGTGGCCTCCGCCAGGCGCGTGCCGTTCTGCGCGATCAGCTCCACGTGCAGGCGCACGGCCTTCTTGCCGCGTGTGCGGGCGAACATTGACAGTTCGTATCGCTCGCCGGCGCGTACGGCTATGCCGTCGAATCCGTAATTGCGCAGCGTGCCGCTGCCCCGGATGGTGGCGTAGTGCGGGTTGTTGGGGTGTATGGGCGCCACGGTGTCGATAGTCATCGTCAGCGTGCCGGTGGTCGTCCACGCGTAGGAGGGTCCCCATCCGGGCGTCTCCGGCTTTTCGTCGGGGCTGTACTCAAAATCGCGGTTCTGAATCAGCTCGGCGTAGAGGCCGCCGTCGGCGGCGTGGCTGATGTCCTCGAAGAAGATGCCCATGAGCATGGGCGAGATGTCGTAGGCCGCGCCGCGGTCGATGGAAAGGGATGCGTTGACGGTGGGCAGCCCTGCGAAGCGCTCGGCGTCGCTTGCCTCGTTCTCGCAGCTGAGGGCGTACTCGCGCTGTTCGCGTGCGGCGTTGGCGAGGAGGGCGTCCAGCTCGGCCCGCGGTATGCGCCGGGTGCATCCGGTGGATGTCCTGAGCACCTGCGGCACGCATTGCCGCTGCCCCCGGGGCTGCGTGCCGTCGCACGGCTCGGGGCGGGTGTAGTGGCGGAAGTCGGTGGTGGCGAGCTGCATGGCTCGTCCGGCTGCGTCGGTCCAGGTGATGTGCCATGCTCCGGTGGCCGTGTCGCAGTACAGCGCGGGGTCGGCGCATGTGCCCGCCGTGGCTATGTACTGCTGCGGCTTCCAGTGTATCAGGTCGGGCGAGGACGCGTAGGCCACTACCGAGTCGCGGCTGTTGACGCTCCATACGGCGTGCCACGTGCCGTCGGCTCCGCGCTCCACGTAGGGCTTTATCATTCGCTTCTGCGAGCCCCAGGCGCCGTAGTCGCTGCTGACGAGCTTCTGCCAGGCCACGTCGTTGTGCCACGTGCCGGCGTCGTCCTGCCATGCCCAGTGCAGCCCGTCGTGGCCTGCTGTGATTGAGTCGGTGTAGAGATAGACCTGAACCGAATCCGTGGCGACGGCATTGCAACACAGGTACGGGGCGAGCGCGATGGCTGCCGGGAGCATAATGCGTTTCATATGTGCAAATATACGGATAAGTCGGGCATAGTAGCAAATATAATTCACTTTTTGTTAAGGATAATTTTCAAGACGCATGTGGATGTTGCGGCAAATATATTGGAATATTTGTCGTATTGTAATAAATTTTTTAAAATTGTGGCGAAAAAATTTGCAGGAATGAAAAACTCGCCTTAACTTTGCACTCGCAAAAGCGACAAAGCTATTGCCTCTCCACCGAGAGCCAAGCGAGGCTAATGCTAAACGGTGCGGTAGTTCAGCTGGTTAGAATGCCGGCCTGTCACGCCGGAGGTCGCGGGTTCGAGTCCCGTCCGCACCGCCAGAGGAGAGAGGAGAATGAGAAATTGCAACGCCTTCGGGCCGCTGTTTCTCATTCTTTTTTTGTATATGTCTGTGGATGAAGCGAAAACATTCATATATTTGCAGAATAAATCAATAAACCCATGTCTATATACCGACTCCTCCTGCTGCTGCCGCTGCTGCTCTGCTCGTTCGTCGTGTCGGACGCCGGGACGAATGCACCGGCCGCCGAACCGGTCAGCGAGGCCGAAGTGCGTCCCGGCCCCGGCCAGCATTACACCACAGTTACCCCCGAAGACTTTTGGTGGCAGTTCTCCACCAACCGCATCATGGAGCGCATCCCCGACATAGGCCTCCTGCGCGGACGCGCCGGCAACCCCGACGTATGGTTCTGGCTGTCCCTCGGCCTTTTCGCGGCGTGCTTCGTGCTGAACTTTATTTCGGACGAAAGCGACGAATACATCACCGACTGGATATTCTGGTCGGTGCTGGGTTGCTTTGTGGCGGGGTCGGTCAGTCAGGCGTTGTACATCCTCTCGTCGGAGGAGCCGCTGTCTTTTTTCAGTCCCGACATCCATTCCGTGTGGCGCTGCGCGGCCATTCTTGTGGCGATGATAATAGTGGTGCAGGCGCAGTTCAACCTCCTTGTCAAGTTGCTGAACAGCATCGAGTACCGCACCCGCAAGGGCTTCAAGTCGTCGTGGACGAGTTTCTTCGTGTGGGGGACGGTGGTCGGCCTGTTAGGCTATTTCGTGACGCGTGTATTCAAAGATAAGCCCGAATGGTGGTGGTGGGCCGGCACGGCGGTGCTCTACGCCGTGCCTCCGGTGCTCATGCTGCTGTCCTCGTGCATCGCGCGCGACGTGAGGCCGCTACTTATAGGCGTTCCCCTCTACGTCGTCGGCACGCTGCCGCTGATTTTCGTCGTGTCGGTGGTGTCTGTGGTCGTGCTCACCATCATCATTGTCTGCCTTATAGTCAGGCTGGCGATGTATATCCTCGGAGAAGGTACGCTGGAGTACGACAAGGCGGGCGGCCGCTACCTCTACGTCTTCCCCGACGGCTCGAAATCCCTGTTTGACCGCCACGTATGGTGAGCCCGGAGTTATTCCGTTGCAATAGCTGAAAATTGAGATATTATTAGTATATTTGCGGCATAATAGCTCAAAATAGAACAATGGAGGATAATATCTATATGCTCGCGGATGCCGAGATATGTCGGCGGATAGGCCGAAAGATACGGCAGCTGAGGCTGCGGCAGAATATCACGCAGATGTCGCTTGCGGAGCAGGCGCAAATATCTGTATCCACCCTGAAACGAATCGAGGAGGGAGAAATTCGCTCCTTCGATTCGCTTATGCGGACTCTGCGCATATTGGGTGAACTGGATATTTTTGCTCCATTACTTAAAGAGGAGGAAATGAGTCCGAATGAGTATTACGAGTTTGTGGAAGCCGCAAAAAGAAGACGTCGCAAGCGCGCTGCATCCCGAAAGAATACGGATGGGCAGAAAAATATGGAGGAACCGGAATGGTAGATATTGCGCGGGTAAATCTTTATGGACGTCCTGTCGGCTCCGTCCGGTGGGACAATAGTCTTCAACGGGCGTTCTTTGAATATGCCGACACCTTCATCGACGGTGGAATTGAACCATCCCCAATCCTTATGCCGGTAAGAGAGGGCAGGGTATATTCTTTTTCTGACATAGGCCGGGAGACATTCAAGGGGCTGCCGGGCATGCTTGCCGATTCATTGCCCGACACTTACGGACGTGCGTTGTTCGCCCGATGGCTTGCTCTGACGGGACGTACCAGCGGCAACGCTGTCGAGACCCTTTGTTTTCTTGGAAAGCGATGCATGGGGGCGCTGGAATTCGAGCCGGCAATGGCTTCTCCTTATGGGCGGGATGTGGCAATAGAACTCGATTCCCTGGTGGAAGTGGCAAGTGAGGCATTGGCTGAGAAAGAAGAATTTGGTGCCAATCTTGCGGAGGACAAGAAGGCGGCAATAGCTGAAATAGTACGCCTCGGCACCTCTGCCGGAGGACAGAGAGCCAAGGCGATAATAGCGTACAACAGACAGACCGGGGAGGTTCGCTCCGGCCAGATCGACGCTCCGGAAGGATTCGGATATTATCTGATAAAACTTGACGGTGTGACGGCAGAAGCCGGTTTCCGGGAAACACAGAATTACGGCCGACTTGAGTATTCGTTTTCGAAGCTCGTGAAGGAATGTGGCATCGAAATGTCGGAATGCAATCTTATAGAGGAGAACGGGCGGGCACATTTCCTGACAAAGCGTTTCGACCGTGAGAACGGTGAAAAAGTCCATATGCAGACTCTATGCGGAATTGCGCATTATGATTACCGTATGCCTGGAGCATACTCCTACGAGCAGGCCTTCAATATAATGCGGGCATTGCGGCTACCATACTCGCAAGCACAGGAGATGTTTCGGCGAATGGTGTTCAATATTGTGGTCCGCAATCAGGATGACCATACGAAGAATATCTCTTTTCTGATGGACAGAACCGGAAAATGGCGGCTTTCGCCGGCGTATGATATGGGTTATGCCTATAATCCCAAAGGTGGCTGGACAGCCCGGCATCAGATGTCTGTCAACGGGAAGACGGATAATATCACACGCGCAGACATGCTCGAACTCGCCCGGAGAAACAACATAAAAGATGCTGTGGGCATTATCGACATGATTAGCGATACAGCATCACGGTGGCCGTCAATGGCGAAAGAATGTGGGGTGCCTCAAACGATGATTGACGGCATCTATTCTGAAATGAAGCTCTCGTTATAGCCGTATTCCACGGGATTCGACTGCCATGTATGGTAAGTCCTGTGTTATTTTTGAATGAATGACAGAGGGCGTTATCGAAACAAAAATACAGAGATGA
>ENA-UOJO01001168-UOJO01001168.1-human-gut-metagenome-genome-assembly--contig:-P57-NODE-1168-length-34865-cov-7.121862_pt1 | contig 34865 bp, 31 predicted proteins | sample MGYA00242351_ERZ723898 | MGnify/ENA metagenome assembly ERZ723898 | reverse complement strand
TAAATAACAACAGGGTATGTATGGTAAGAAACTGTACATACCCTGTTGTGCGTTGAGAACTTATTCTATAATATTTCCGCTATTGTTATACCGCATATTTCCATGAGAATCGAAATGAACAGAATCTAAAGGAATCCCTCTCTGTCTGGCACAATCAATCTGGAATGATATAATGCCAAGGAAATCATATCAGTAGATGTCTATGGGGATACGCAGGAAATCATAGAAGACTGTCTGGATGTATTGGAACCATTTATTGAAGAAGTTATTCCAAAAGAGCGGAAAGATCAGTATTATGATTATTCAGAAGTGATTGAAATAGACTTAATCCTGGAGGAATATTTCAACGCAGCATAATAAAGAATAGAATAGTAGTAGGAGAGAAAAGTACAAATAAGAATCGAACATTTGTGCTTTTTTATTATGCAATTGGTGTTGATATTTATAGAAAATAGTAGTGTTTTATGGTACAATAAAATATCGGTATATCACATATGACAGGAATTTATATAAGAAACAAAGGAAGGAAATACATGGTCCATTCAAAAAAATTAGATGAAACTGCAATATGGAAAGAATATGAGAAGAAGGCGGGTGCCGGAAGTGAAAGATGTATATGGGTAAAAAAAGTTTATGAATATGCTGCGAATTATTTGAAGGATGTTCGTAGAACGTTTGAAAATTATACATTACATGACGAAACACACATCTTAAATGTATTGGATGCCATGGGTGGATTGTTGGGAGATCAGATTAGTAATCTCACTGTGGGGGAACTGGAACTGCTGATTTTAGTTGCAAGTTTGCATGATGTGGGCATGGTTTACACAGATGAGGAACAGAAGGCACAATACGAGGATACAGAAGCGTGTAAAAGATTCTTGAGAGAACATTACCCGGAATTTATGGGGAGTCCGGCAGAAGATTGGACAGAAGATATGCGGCAGTGGTATCTCCGCAGCTTGCATTCTGAACGTGTGGCTGAGGTGCTGCATAATGAGGCATGGAAGAAACTGATCAGTCAGCGCCCAATAGATGTTGTGCCATTGCAGTGCATTGTGTCCGTTTGTGAGGTACATGGTTACAATCCTTCAGACATGGATGGTAATCATGATTTGGATTACTTAAATGCAAATGATGTCAGTCCACTGTTTTGTGCACTACTGCTACGGTTGGGCGATTTATTGGACTTTGATGATACCAGGGCACCAAAGGTATTGTGCAGCTATGTAGGAGACAACGAAAAAAGTATTGAAGAGTGGAAGAAACATCAGGATTCTATAGGTTTTGTTTATCCGGAATCTCCTTCGACTGAAGCTTTGCCGTATAGAGCCCATTGTACCCATCCGGGTGTGGAGCATGCGATTCGTGATTTTCTGGACTGGATCGAGGTTGAACTTGGAAATTGCATAAGGTTGCAGAAGTCTTGTAGAAAAAGCTGGCAACAGAACTTTCCTTTTCCCCGGACTATTTTACGCAATGAAATTGAATCCGATGGATATATGAGCGGAGATTTTTGCATCACGATGGATCAGACGAAGATTCTGGAATTGCTGACGGGAGAAAATTTGTATGATAACCGGGATGTTTTCGTGAGAGAATTGCTTCAGAATGCGATCGATGCCACTTTGCTTCGAGGAAAAATGGATTCTGATTTTATACCGGAAAAGTCCCGTATTGATTTCTGGGAGTGGAATGACAAGGATGGAAATATCTGGTTCCGTATTGATGATGAGGGAACTGGAATGACCATGGGAATGCTGCAAAGATATTTTCTGAAAGTGGGAAATTCATATTACTCTTCCAAGGAAATCGAAAGAGACTTAAGAGATCACCATCAAACAGAAAAGTATTATGGTATCAGTCGCTTTGGAATCGGTTTTCTGTCATGTTTTCTTAATGGTGATTATGCGGAGGTGTCGACGCTTTATTTTGATTCTGATAAAAACCGGCGAGAAGAGGAGACTACGAACTCGAACATGAACAAACATTATGGATTGCGATTGCAGGTGACGGGACTCAGCGGATATTATACTTTGTTGAATCAATCACAAAACCACTTCACAAATGAGCCAATGCCAAATCCGGGTGATTTTGTTACAGAGACTTCTTATCAGCAGGAAAGAAACGGATATCGGAAGAATGCCGGAACTTCGATTGCGATACGTTTGAATCCAGGAAAATTAGGAACTTTAAATTTGAAGAATACAGTGGAAAAATATCTGTGTGGTTCCCGGGTGCCTGTGTATTATAATAATGAAAGGATCGGGCAAACTTATGATGAGGTGATGAAAGCAGCTCATGATGTAGAAGGGAAGAAAGTTTATGAACTGACGGATGAATTGAAAGAACAATTTGACCGGAAGTTCCCAGAGGTGCAGGGACAGTATCCTAAAATTGTGATGACAACCATTCCTTTGGATACAAAAGAAGATCATGTCTTACAGGGGATATCCGGAGTTTTGGTAACATATGACATATATTTTGAAAAAATTCCCTGTTGGCAAGTGAAAGATTTGACTTACAGGGTTAGTGGCAGTATCAGAGAGTCAGATAAAATGCTTCAAATGTTACTATTTGAAACAGATATAGAAGAATATGATTATGGGTTTGATTGGGAAAAATTAAAAGAAAGATATGGTGCAGAAGAGGTAGATGCACTTGCCGCTGCTTTTGAAAATTATGATGTATGTCCTCGGTCAGAAGAACAGTTGGGAGAAGTATGGAGTCCGTTTCACGCATCAATCGGCTTAAATGAAAGTTGGAGGAGTTATTATAAATATAAACATGAACAACAGGGACGACGGGGAATGTGTGTTCAAATTGAAAAATGTGGATGCCCGGACATCGGTTCTCTTCAATCAAATTGTAGAGAGTCATCAGTACAATGTGCATATCAAGGCGTTTATGCGGGAGATGTACCTGGGAGTTACTATTCAGAGGATGACTATAGAGGAATATTTTTTTTGGAGAATGAATGGCAACCGATGGTACAAGCTAGTCGAAAGCGCGTGAAGCAGCTTCCGATAGAAACCGAATTATATGTTTCTGGCATACTAAATAAATATATAATAAAAAATCCTTTGAAACATCAATTTGTACGTGTAGAGAATAGGGATTGGGTGAATTTTACACTAAATGATTGGAGAAAGATAGAAAATATGCTATTGCGACAATGGTTGAGATATAATCATAAGGATTACTTAAAAAAAAGAGTTAATTTTTTTAAGGAACCTATGCCGCCAAAAATCGCAGAAGTCGATTATATAGACTATAGTGGTATTTGGACTTTATTGAATTTGTATCAGGATTCATACTTACAAGAATATAATCAGATGGAAATTGATTATGAGAAGGGACAATCCATTTCTTTTTTCAAAAAAGAGGAAAACGAATTTGATGAGAAACTGGATCTTTTCCCACCGATGCGATTTTGTAAAGCAAAAAATGATAAAAGCCGGAGATATCTTTGCAACGCATATCCTGATTGGCGGAAAGGAATTACCCTAGATCATCTTTTTATGATCTGGCTCGTTAAGAATGCGTTTTTGCTGGATAAATATTACCAAAGGCAGTTTAGACAGATCATAGACTGCCTTCGTCATAAAGTGGCAAGAGATATTATCTCTGAAATAAATGCCATTCGCCAGCAACTGATCAGCTTGCCCGAACATCATGGAGTGGATGTATATAACTTTCCACAACTTAGCAGGGATGATTTCTGGTATATGCAAGATGATGAGAGGTCCATATAGATGGAATATTTTCTGGTACTAGAGAAAAGCCTGGGGTGTGATTCGTTGAATCACGCCCCATAAATAGTTTTGCATCTATTTAAAATAAGAAATTTTCGTTTGTTCTGTAAGAAACGATAAAGTCAACTAAAAGCCATGAAAATGAAAAAAAGATAGATGAAAACGGAAAAAAGTAGATATATATGCACATATATGCTATAATAAATTGGTTTAGGGAAATGAACATAACATAGTTATGAACAGAAGGAGAGTTGCAATGGCGCATAAGAAGCTTTGTAAAACCCTTAAAATATTAGCAGGAGTGGCTGGGATTGCATTTGTTGGAATGCAGCTTGTCGCAAAAAAGAAAAAGGCTGACTATACATACAAGAATGAACCAGAAGAACAGAATCCGTTTGAAGGCAAGAAGGTTGTTTTTGTAAAAAATGATAATGATGCTGAAAATGCAGATGGTGTCAGGGGACACTTGGAAGAGTCAGGTGTTGTTTTCACACAAGAATCTTTATATAGTAAATATGCCAAGAGGGCATTAGATGTAGTTCTTTCGTTTGGAGGATTACTTGTTCTGTCCCCACTATATGCAGCTATTGCGCTTGCAATTAAAATTGAGGATCCGGGACCTGTACTTTTCACACAGAAACGGTTAGGAAAAAACAAGGAATATTTTAAATTACATAAATTCAGAAGCATGAAAGTATCTACCCCTCATGATGTGCCGACACATCAGTTGGACAATCCGGATCAATACATAACCAAGGTTGGCAAATTTATTCGTGCACATAGTTTGGATGAGTTGCCACAAATCTGGGATATCTTTGTTGGAAATATGAGCGTCATTGGACCGAGACCGGGCTTGTGGAATCAGGATCTGCTTACCGCAGAAAGAGATAAGTATGGTGCCAATGATGTGAAACCGGGATTGACCGGGTGGGCACAGATTAACGGAAGAGATGAACTGGAGATTCCGGTAAAAGCAAAACTGGACGGTGAATATGTGCAGAAACAGTCATTTTTATTTGATATGAAATGCTTTTTAGAAACTATTTCTAAAGTTTCCCATGACGATAGTGTTGTTGAGGGTGGAACCGGAGAAATGAAAAAAAATAGTTACAATTATTCAGAAGGAAAAACAAATGAAGAACTGATTGGACATATTGGATTTGGTGAGACGGTAGAGGTGGATTTCAACACAAAGAAGAAAGTGCTGATTACCGGAGCCGGATCATATATTGGACAGTCGTTTATAGAATATGCACAGAAGCATTATCATGACAATTTTGAAATTGAAGAACTGGATTTGAAAGATGAATCATGGAAAGAAAAAGATTTTTCAAACTATGATATTATCTATCATGTGGCTGGTATTGCACATGCGGATGTTGGAAAAGTTTCGGAAGAGACAAAGAAAAAATATTATAAGGTAAATACCGGATTAGCCGTTGAGGTAGCGGAAAAAGCAAAACGAGAAGGGGTAAAGACGTTTGTCTTTATGTCTTCTATGATTGTTTATGGAGAATCTGCACCATATGGAGAGAAAAAGGTGATTGATGCTACAACAGTTCCACAGCCGGCAAACTTTTATGGTGATAGTAAGCTACAGGCAGATGTGGCTGTTCGAGAATTAGCGGACGATACTTATAACGTCATTGTTTTGCGTTCACCAATGATCTATGGAAAAGACAGCAAGGGAAACTATTGTACATTAGCTAAGCTTGCAAAGAAATTACCGATATTTCCAAATGTGGACAATGAAAGAAGCATGCTTTATATCGAGAATTTGTGTGCGTTTTTATGTCAGATTATGTTGATCAAATCGTATGCCAGAAATTCGGTTGTATTGTTGCCTCAAAATGGAGAGTGGACAAAGACATCGGATATGGTAAAAGTGATTGCACAGGCTAGTGGAAAAAAGATAGTAGAGTTAAAAGGTTTTGCACCGGCAGTCTGGATTGGAAGTAAGATGCCGGGAAAGATCGGTGGACTTGTCAATAAGGCATTTGGAAATAATTGTTATAAGTTTGAAGCATCATTCTATAGTGGTCTGAAATACCAAAATACAACTGTAAAGCAAAGTGTAATGGAGATAAATTCATAGAATAATGAAAAAGAAAGTTTTATTTTTAGTTAATCATGATGTTGTGATTTATAATTTTCGGTTAGAATTGGTAGAAAAACTGATTGAAGAAAACTATGAGGTCTATATTTCATCTCCATATGGAGAAAGAATAGATGATTTAATAAAATTAGGGTGTCATTATTATGATATCTGTATTGATCGTCATGGGATGAATCCGTTAAAAGAGCTAAAACTGTTATGCGTCTACCGCAAGTTGATACAGAATATTAAACCGGATATCATATTAGGGTATACCATCAAACCTAATATATATGGTGCGTTGGCAGCGCAAAAATATAATATTCCATTTGTTGCAAATATAACCGGTTTGGGAACAGCCGTTGAAAATGCAGGAGTGAAGCAAAAAGTTTTAGTTAGACTCTATAAGCGCGCTTTTAGAAAGGTGCAACGTGTATTCTTCCAAAATGAAGAGAATAAGCAGTTTTTCGTAAAACACAATATTGCGAGAGACAAACATGGAATGCTTCCGGGATCTGGGGTGAATTTAGAGAGGTTCCCGGTGTTGGATTATCCAGATGATCAAGCTTGTGTTCGATTTGCCTTTATCTCTCGAATTATGAAGGAAAAAGGGATTGATCAATATCTTGAAGCAGCTAAGAGTATAAAGAAGAAATATCCAAACGCAGAATTTCATATATGTGGTTTTTGCGAGAAAGAGTATGAGGGACAGCTCGAAGAATTAAACAAGGATGGAACGGTAATTTATCATGGAATGATTCGGAATGTGTCTGAATTTTTAAGTGATATTCATTGTGTTGTTCATCCAACCTATTATCCGGAGGGAATAAGTAATGTACTGTTGGAAGCATGTGCTTCCGGAAGGCCGATTATTACAACGGACAGATCTGGTTGTAGGGAAGTCGTAGACGATGGTGTAAATGGGTATATGATTCCGCAAAAAGACAGTGATGCTTTAATAGAGGCAATTGAAAAATTTATACATCTTTCAGAAGATGAAAAAAGGAACATGGGTGTTGAAGGAAGACATAAAGTAGAGCAACAGTTTGATAGGAAGATTGTTGTTGATGCGTATATGAAAGAACTTTGAAATTGTGAATAGGCATATACGAAAAACTGGATTTGTATATAAATAAATTATATTGTAATACGAGGATACTATGAAGTTATTGTTTGTAATTAGTACTATGGGTGGTGGTGGTGCACAGAAACTTTTGGCAGATATTGCACCAATGATTAATCGGGAGAATAAATGTGAATTGTTAGTTCTGTCTAAAGAAGAGGATCAATATTCTGATCTATTGATTTCGAATGGTGTAAAATGCACCTTTATTCCTCAAAATATTAGAGGAATATTGAAAAAATTGCAATATATATATTCATTTGTAATCGAAGGAAACTATGATATAGTACATGTTAATTTGTTCCCGGCGCTATACTATTGCTCTGTTTTGAAACGTACTAAGATGAAAAATATACCCTTTATTTATACTGAACATAATACGGATAATAGACGAAGACATATTTCTTTGTTGAAAATAGTGGAAAGATGGGTATATAAACCGTACGATTATGTAGTTTCAATTTCAACAGAAACAAGGGAAGCATTGTTGAAATGGATTAATCCAATTCAAAGAGAAAAATTCATCGTGATAGATAATGGGATTCAGATATCTGCTTTTGCTAATGCTGATACTATTTCGCGTGAAAAAATCAGTTTTGCTATATCAAATAAAGATATTTTACTTTGCTTGATTGGTTCCTTTACGGAACAGAAAAACCATGCGTTTATAATTGACGTATTAAAAAAACTGCCTTCAGAATACAAATTGCTTTTGTTAGGAGAGGGACCGTTAGAAGAACAGATAAAAGAAAAAGTGAAAAAATTATCACTTGATGATCGATGTTACTTTTTAGGATTTCGTAAAGATGTGGCATCTATTATAAAGACATCGGATATTGTTGTAATTCCTTCTCTTTGGGAAGGCTTTGGATTAGTTGCAGTAGAGGCAATGGCTTGTGGTAAACCAGTTATTTGTTCAGACGTTCCTGGAGTGGCTCAAGTTGTTGGAAAAGTGGGAATGAAAATTAAATTGGGAGATGTGGAGGCTTTTGCTAGTGCAATTACTTCAATGACTAATGTTTTGAAAAATGATATTAGGGGCGAAAATAAAGAAAAATACATTGCACAAGCTAAAAAGTTTGATATTCAAAATATGGTGAATGCCTATTTAGAAGTATATAATAAACTGATTACTAAATATAGAGATGGAGACAAATTTTGAATAAGGAATTCTATATGAAATCTATTGGAAACAAATCTGTAATTTCGAGAATAGTAACAATTTTGCTTGTGCTTTATCCTATGATAAGTGTATACAATAGTCCTGTGGGAACATTGTGTCTTGCAGATACAATGTTAATAATGGTTTTACCCTTAGCTATTATAAAACTATTTAGTGTGAAATATGTTAGAATTAATAAAATATTGTTATTCTTTACTGTTTTTGTAATTGCCAATTTTGTGATTGTTATGATTACTATTACCCAAGAACCATTAAGAATATTGCGAAATCAAGCTCATTTTGCATTGGTGCTTACGATTTTAACCATCATTGTTCCTAATTTTTTTGATGGGGCATTTGGAATTAAACTTTTGTGTTATTCATCTTACATATCTTCGGTTTATTTGCTGTTACAGATAGGATGTAATCATATATTTAATGTTTATTTAAAAGCACACGTTTCTTTTTTGCAAGCCAATATATCAGAGAATGGTCACATAAGACCATTTGCATTTTTTTCAGAACCAGCAACGTTTGGCTTTTACAATGCTGTTGGTTTAGCGACAATTCTTATGATTAGACCTTTTGAAGAAAAGAAGAATAAGGTAATAGCAATGATTACGTCATTGGCAATGTTGTTATCATTATCAACGACTGCTGTTGCACTTTTAGTCATTATATGGATTTGGTATTTATTTAAGAGTGGAAAATTGTGTGGAAAAAATCAAACTATAAAAAAGAGTACAATATTGATTATTCTTATTATGGTAATTTTGTTTATAATTGCAGATAGTAAAATTCACATTATTGCTTTTATATATGAGCATGTAGTACCTGTGGAGGGACAAAAAATGGCAGGAGGTGTTTCTGGAAGACTGGGAAATATAAAAAGCATTGGAGTAGATTATTCAATATCACAACTCAGCAAAATTATAGGTTTGGGGATGATTGATTTAAAAGCCTTTATTCCAGGAATCGCAAGAGTATATGTATATTTTGGTTACATAGGATGTGGAGTTGTAGGGTGTATTTTTCTTATGCTTTTTCAGTCAGCTGGTTCGTATGGAAAGTTATTGCTTTTACTTGCAATTAGCAATTCATTTTTTGCAGATTCAATTTTTGGATTAGCTATGTTTGGATATATACAGTATGTAATATGTGATGTTAGCATAGCTAATAAAAATCGAATCTGTTTTAATTATAAGAGTGTGTAATAAGACTGTTTAGAGTTTTTAACAAAGTGAAAAGAAGATGAAAAAAGGTATTATTCAAATTTTTGTTAGTAACATTATATTCCTTTTGTTTGGAATGATAAATAATTTTATATTGCCTAAATTCCTATCGGTGGATGCATATGCTAACTTTAAAACCTATATTTTGTATATGAGTTATGTTGCTTTTTTTTCATTTGGATATATTGAGGGTGTATTTCTGAAATATGGGGGAAAATCTTTACAACAGGCGAAAGAAAGTAAATTCGGTTCGGTTCGTAAAGGATTTATATTTTCTCAGCTTATAGTTTGTACCATAATTCTTTTGCTGGGAATATATAAAAAAGATAGTATATTAGTTTTATTTTCTATTAGTATTTTTACTACAAATATGCTTAACTTTTACAAAAATTTTTGTACTGCTATAGCAGAATATAAGATATATTCAATTATAACGAGTTTTGAAAAAATTTTTATATTTATAGCAAATACAGTGTTGATCTTTATTCTTAAAAGTGATGATTATATTTATTATGTTCTTGTCCTTATAGTGACTTCGATTATCGAAATAATATATGTGAATGAAGTGTTTAAAAAAAGGGCTCCAGAAATCAACTCTGGAAGAATAAATGTGGTTTTGGCAAAAGAATGTATGAAACTCGGAATTATTCTTCTGCTTGGAAATAGCGTGTCTGCACTTTTTACGGGGATAGATCAGTGGTTTGTTAAGTTGTTTATGGATAATGCAAGTTTTGCTACTTATGCATTTGCAGTTAGTATGGAAAGAATTATTACTGTGTTTATTACACCGATTACAACAGTTTTATACAATTATTTCTGTAGGCAACAAGATGAAGATCATAGTAAATATCTTAGAGAAGCACTTCTTATGTGGGCATTTGCAATTTTGATAGTTACATTTCCATTAATTATTGTCGTGGAAAGATTTATGCCTCAGTATACACAATCAATTGATTTGATTGCAATATTATTTTGTGGTCAGGCAATCAATTGTATTATTAATGGAATATACATAAATAGGTACAAAGCTAATAAACAGCAAAATAAATTTTTGTTACAGATGATAGTGATGACTGTGGTGGCAGTAGCCTTGGATGCAATTTTATTCGCTATATTTCAAACGTTGTTAGCGTTGGCTGTAGCAACATTGGCTACAAAGTGTATATGGCTTATATGGTGTGAAATGGATGCTATAGGGTACGCATATTCTGTTAAAGGTAATATTTTTATTTTTGTGGTGATTTTCCTTTTTATTTGTTGTGTAAATTTTGGGGGCCAGATTGATGGGGCAATATTATACGTAGTATTTTTAATAATTATGTCTGTATTGAGTATGAAAGAAACGTTACGTGTAATTAGGAATGAACTGGAAAAGCAAATATCTAGAGTGATGAAAAAGGAGCGAGAGGATTAAATGGGAAAAGTATTACTTGCAACAGATTCGTATTATTATTCGCCAACGGCAAATGGTATTTGTGTTGAAGAAATTGCGGATGAATTAGTGGCAATGGGGAACGATGTTCATGTTTTGTGTTTTAGACATAAAAATGATTTAAAGGAAGAACAAATTAACGGGATAAAAGTACATAGAATTGAGATGGATTGGGTAAATAAGCTTCGATTTCTTTATGAGAAAGAATTGACGGGGATGGAACAGTCTTTTGTAAAGAATATAATGATATTTTTGAATCGATTAGAAGCAGTTTTTTTTATTCATTGGTTTCCGATGAGGAGTCCTATTTTTTGTGCAAGATATAAAAGAAAAATGGAACAGTTACAGAACGAGTATGGTTTTGATACAATAGTTGCTTCTTATTCGCCGTTTGAGGCTGCATATGCTCTGACATATATGGATGAAAGAATTCCGGTTAAGAAATGTCTATATACATTGGATTCTTTTACAAATTTAAAAAAGCGATTCTTTATGTCGAGAGAATATCAAGAAAGAAAAGGATGGAAGTGGGAAAGAAAAATTTATTCAAAATGTGATATTATACTTAATCTAAAATGTCATGAAAAACATTATAACAAGACTAGATATGATGTATTTAGAACTAAAATGAAGATTGTAGACATTCCTCATATGAAGGAATATGATTTCGGGGAAAATCTGGAGAAAGAAAAAACATTAACGATCATGTATGCGGGCGCAATACGGGATGATATTATGCCGTATGCATTAACATATTTTGAGGATATGATGCAGGATGATCGAATGGTATTCAAGTTATATACAAGAAGCACGGTGGAATCATATAAAAAGATGATTAATAAAGACGCTAATAAGAATTTTATAGCCAATGGTTTTGTGGATAGAGAAACGGTTTTAATGGAAGAGAGAAAAGCAGATTTTCTTTTAAGTATGGGAAATGCTAATTCTGATTTTATTTCAAGCAAAGTTATTGAATTGATAGCGACAGGAAAGAGTATAATACATATTTATTCATATAATAAGGATTCGGCCTTACCATATTATGATATATATCCGAATTGCTGTTGCTTGAATATAAATGATAGTGTTGATATAAATAAAAAGAAAATTATTGAGTTTATTAATTCAGAAAGAAAAACGGTGCCTTTTAAGGAACTTGAAAAAATGTATTTTTTAAATTCACCAAAGTATACTGCTCAGATTATTTCAGATTTGGAGGGAACTTTTTGAAACGTTTTTTATATTTAACAGATTATTATTATCCGTCGCCAACATCCATTGGGGTATGCGATGATGCCGTTATAAAAAAACTGATTTCTGATGGTAACAAGGTAGATGTTGTATGCTTTGGAATCGGTACATGTAATACTCCCATTGAGATAGCTCCTGAATTGAGGGTATTTTATGTTAAAGATAGAATGTGGGAACGGCTTCAGAAAAAAAATCAAAAAGAAATTAAAAGGATTGGAAGAGGGGGATGTAGAGTAAATCAGCTTTTGATGATGCATTTTTTCCCAATGACTACTATAACTGTACCTTTAAGATATTTTCTTTTATGTGATTATTTATATAGAAAATATGAATACGATGAGTTAGTATCAACATATGCACCGTTTGAAGCTTGTTGGGCGGCATATAAGCTTTGTGAGAAGAATAAAAAAATTAGATGGTCATTATACATTTTGGATACATTTACCAATCGAGGGGCATCTAAATTTTTTTCGGAGGAGTGGAATGATATACATGGGTGGAGATGGGAAAAAAAATTTTTTGCGAAAGCTTCTAAAATTATAAATCTCCGATGCCATGAAGAGCATCATCAACAAGAGAGATATAATATTTTTAGGAATAAGATGTATTTTACAGATATTCCATTATTTAATCCTCATAAATTTGATGATGTCGATATTGTAAATCATGATGAAGAACTTTGCTTTGTTTATACTGGTAGAATAGATAGCCATTGGTATTCGCCGGTGAAACTTTGCGAATTGTTTTCTTATATATCAAAAGACAAAGATTGGAGATTACATTTCTTTGGAAATCCTTCTGACTGTGAAAAATATCTTGATGAAATGAATAAAAAGAGTAATGGAAAGATTATAAAAGAAGGGTTAGTTAATCGTGATGAGGCAATCAAAGCAGTAAAAAATGCGGATGTATTAGTTAGTTTTTGTTATATGGATTCAGATAAGATTCAGTCAAAGATTTTTGATTACATGAGTACAGGAACTAAGATATTACATTTGACGGATTCTTCTTGTAGAGATTCAGCTAGAGATTATTATGAAAAATATGAGAATGCTTTTATTTTAGATGAAAAAAATATTTTTGATAATAGAACTTTAAAAAAACTGGTGGCTTTTTTGGAAAATAGACATAAGATTTCAACAGAAAATCTTATGTCGCTATTTGTGGAGAATAGACCAGAAAGCACAGCTGAAATTTTAGAACATTGAGGGGAATATGGAATGATATTTGTGAGAAGATACATAAAAAATATAGTAGAATTTTTAAATAGATTAAGGCTAAACTTGTCGAAAAACTATTATATAGAAAATAATGTTAGAATGATGCATTCAAGTTTAGAAAAATATGTATCTATTTCTAAAGGATGTAATATTGTATGGAGTGAAATTGGAAAATATACATATTTAGGACAGAATACTGAACTTCCGTATTGCAGGATTGGAAGATATTGTTCAATTGCATCTCACGTAATTTTAGCAGAAGGGCGTCATCCTACGGCATATGTTTCAACACATCCACTTTTATATGGAGGGATGGGGTATCGTATGAGAGGAAAAATAAAAACACCTCATATTTCCGATTTCAAGGAACACGTGACGGACGGAGAAAAAATTGTATGTTTGATTGGAAATGATGTGTGGATTAGTACAAGGGTAACATTGGTTTGTAGAAATAAGCCGCTTAAAATAGGGGATGGAGCTGTAATTGCAGCAGGGGCATTGGTGATAGATGATGTTCCCGATTATGCAATTGTTGCAGGATGTCCTGCAAAAGTAATTAGATATCGATTTGAAGAAGAACAAAGGAAAGAATTAATGAAAATCCAATGGTGGAATAAAGATGATAAATGGATGAATGAGTATATTGATCTATTCGATAATGTGGATTATTTTTTGAATGTAATGAAATAGAAGTATTACATGGATGAGTTTAATGAAAGGAAGTTATTTATAATATGGTAAATTCTAATGTTAGTAAATATTTTAATGGAAATTGTTTATTAATCACAGGAGGAACTGGATCATTTGGAAATACGGTATTAAAGCATTTTCTAAAATCTGATATACGTGAAATACGTATTTTTTCTCGTGATGAAAAAAAACAGGATGATATGCGTCATGATCTACAGGCTAAATATCCCGAGTACGCATCTAAAGTTAAGTTTTATATAGGCGATGTTCGAGATTTGCAATCTATAAGAGATGTGATGCCTGGAGTGGATTTCATTTTTCATGCAGCAGCCTTGAAGCAAGTTCCTTCGTGTGAATTTTTTCCAATGCAAGCAGTAAAGACTAATATTGAGGGAACAGATAATATGCTTCATGCTGCAATTGAGGCGGGAGTCAAGAAGGTTGTTTGTCTATCAACGGACAAGGCAGCGTATCCTATCAATGCGATGGGAATAAGTAAAGCAATGATGGAGCATGTAATAACTGCTAATGCCCGAATTGCAGCTGAAAAGAATGGGACGGTTATCTGTTGTACTAGGTATGGAAATGTTATGTGTAGTCGAGGTTCAGTAATTCCTCTTTTTGTAGAACAGATAAAACGGGGAGATCCAATTACTATTACGAATCCTGATATGACTAGATTCTTAATGAATTTGGATGAAGCTGTTGATCTTGTTCAGTTCGCTTTTGAACATGCCAAGCCGGGAGATTTATTTGTCCAAAAGGCAGATGCTAGTACTATAGGAGATTTAGCGAAGGCTGTTCAACAATTGTTTGGAGATACTGGTACTAGAATTATTGGAACAAGGCACGGTGAAAAACTGTATGAAACTTTGTTGACACAGGAGGAACGGTTAAAAGCAGAGGATATGGGAAATTACTATAGGGTATCTGCGGATAATCGAGATTTGAATTATGATAAATATTTTATTAAGGGGCAGGTTGATATGCTGGCAGATGAGCCTTACACTAGTCACAATACGATAAGACTTGGTATAGAAGAAATAATTGCAAAGTTGAAGACGACGGATTATATAAAAGCAGCATTGGAGGACAAGTAATGAAATTTCTAATCCTTGGATGTAATGGGATGGTTGGACATATGGTAAGTCTCTATTTGAAAGAAATGGGCTATGAAGTAGAAGGCTATGCTAGAAAAAAGTCAAATTATATTCATACCATAGTGGGGGATGCAAGAGATTCAAAACTGCTTGAGGATATAATTAGAACAGGAAATTACACAAATATAGTTAATTGTATTGGCCTGTTAAATGAATCTGCTGAAAATGATCGTGAAAGTGCAGTGTATCTTAATGCTTACTTGCCACATTTCCTTGAGAAGATAACGAATGGAATGCGAACGCAAATTATACATATTAGCACTGATTGCGTGTTCAGCGGTAGTCGAGGCAATTATACAGAATTAGATTTTCCAGACGGAAAATCGTTTTATGATAGATCTAAGGCATTAGGAGAACTTACAAACCAGAAGGATGTAACTTTAAGGATGTCGGTCATAGGACCTGATATAAATGAAAACGGTATTGGATTGATCAATTGGTTTTTAAAACAAAAAGGTAGTGTGAACGGATACAGTAATGTTTTTTGGACAGGACTAACAACGCTACAGCTTGCAAAGACAATAGAAAATGTTGCAAATCAAGGAGTTAATGGTCTTTATAATATGGTTCCGGAAAAAAAAATTAGTAAATATAATTTACTTGTGCTATTTAATAAGTATTTAAGAAGTGATTCTATAGAAATTGTTAAAGAGGAAAATTATAAAATAGACAAGAGTTTGAAAAGGACTAATTTTGAGCGATTTACATACAAAATGCCTGAATATGAACAGCAAATTAAGGAACTAGGGGAATGGATGCGTGAGCACAACTGGCTATATCCCCAATACAAATTATGAAACACACAGGTTTTAGAAAGAGAAAGGTAGAAGGTGTATGAAAGTAAAAAAATTATGCTTGATGACGATTGTAGGAACTAGACCTGAGATTATTAAAATGTCGGAAATAATAAAAAAGGCTGATATATATTTTGAGCAAATACTTGTACATACTGGACAGAATTATGATTACGAGCTAAACAAGGTCTTTTTTGAGGAATTAGGTATACGCGAACCAGATTATTATCTTGATGTCGTAGGAGAAAACTTGGGACAAACCATGGGAAATGTAATAGCCAAATCATACGAATTGATGGAGCGAGTTAAGCCCGATGCAGTGATTGTGTTAGGGGATACAAATTCTTGTTTATGTGTAATTGCTGCGAAACGTTTAAAGATACCCGTATTTCACATGGAGGCTGGAAATCGCTGTAAAGATGAAAATTTGCCAGAAGAAGTCATTAGACGAATTATAGATGTGACTAGTGATGTGAATCTGTGCTATTCGGAACATGCTAGGCGATACATTTTGGACAGTGGTGTTAAGCCTGAAAATACATATGTAGTTGGAAGTCCTATGGCAGAGGTTTTGAAAAACTACAAAGAACAAATTGATCAAAGTGAAATACTTGATAAATTAGGATTAGAAGATGGTAAATATATTCTCCTCTCAGCTCATAGAGAAGAAAATATAGATATTGAGGACAATTTTCTCTCGCTTATGAATGCAGTAAATACCATGGCAGAATATTATAATATGCCTATTCTTTATTCGTGTCATCCCAGAAGTCGAAAGTATATTAAGGCGAGAAATTTTGAGTTTGATAATAGGGTGCGACAACATAGTCCGCTTGGTTTTTTTGATTATAATTATTTACAGAAGCATGCGTATTGTGTAGTTTCAGATTCTGGAACAATACCTGAAGAATCAGCGTATTTCAAATTCCCAGCTGTTTCTATTAGAACTAGTACGGAGAGACCAGAGGCTATGGAGAAAGGGGTATTTATTATCGGTGGTATTACTAAGAATCAGGTGCTTAGAGCTGTAGATTTAGCGGTTACAATGCACGAAAATGGTCATGATGGTTTGTCTGTACCTGCTTATGTGGATGAGAATGTTAGCTCTAAAGTGATCAAGATAATTATGTCATATACGGATATCGTTAATAAAATAATATGGAGAAAATAGAAAAAATATATCATAGGAAACGATGAAGGTTGGTAGTATGATCAATTTCTTTTGGGAGAGTAAAATGTGAGTACATGTGATGATAAAATACAATCTATTGTAGAGGGATGGCAAAAAAACAATGAAGGATTTTGTAAAGATCAGGAGAAACTAAAGAATAAGTTAAAAGAATGGACTAGGAGTGCGGATGAGAATGAAACAGACATTTTATTAAGACTATTTGAAAATAGTCATTATTTTTCAAAACGGAAAGTTAATAATATATTTCTAAATTTTTATAAAACGTTAAAAAATAAAGAATACAGCATTTTTACTGCAATAGAATCGCAAGAAATTAGACATAATAGTTCTCATGTATATTTGAATGAATTTGCTATTGTGTCAGAGGTCTCAGAGTATAGTATTATTCCTGTGTTTTCTGTCTTACAAGCATCAATTTTAAACTATATTAAACAGATTGTATTTATAGATGATATAATTGGGTCAGGAAAAACAGTTATAGATTATTTTGAAATAATAAAGGACAGGTTAAAAAATAAAAAAGTATATATATGGGTTGTATGTATAACTGAAATTGCAAAGGTAGAAGTAGAAAAGTATGCGAATAAAAATAGTTTGAGTATAACTATTAGGGCTGAAAGAATAGAAAAGAAGGCTTTTGAAAAAGGCTATATATTTGATTTGGATGAGGCGGAACAAAATGAACTTATTATTAAGAATTTAGAGAAAAAATTATGGAATGGACAACAAAGTGAATATGTTTTGGGAAAGAATGATTCTCAGTGTTTGTTGTCTTTCTATAATGATACACCCAATAATACATTGAGTTCATTTTGGGTATGTAATCAGTCATGGAAACCGATATTTTATAGAAAAAAGAAAAAAAAACCTGAGTGGTTTAAAGAAAAGAAGAGAGATAGAATGAAAAAAAATTATGAACGAAAATTACAAAAATGAATATTCAAAAAGAATAAAACAAAGAGAAATCATGGAATATATTCTTGAACATGGAGAAAATTTTGATTATATGGAATTAGCAAGATATATGGAGATGACATATGGTCAATTACGAAAAGTGATAAAATGTTTATTGAACAAACATATTTTAGTTGTTCAGGAAGGAATTTTGAAAGTATCGATAATATATGAAAATATGTATTTTGGTAATATGGAGAATCAAATTACAAATTGTAACAATAATATTATAATGGACGATAGAGATGTGTATGTTCCAGAAAATTTTATAGAAAAGTTTTCCGGATATCAATAAGGAGGTATTTACCAACAGTCTATTAGAAATGAATAGAGAGTCTCTATTTATAATTTTGAGGTCGCTTAGCTTTACGGAATGCTACAAGAAAAGCGTTTGTAGCATTCTGTAAATATGAAAATAAAGAAATTTATTTTCATATTTACATGTATTTCAATTATAGAAAACAATACATCGTAATAGACTGTTGGTTTATATATAAAGATGAAAATAGAGGGTTTGACGGTTGAAGAGTATAAGGAAAAAGTGTGCGAAAAGCAAGTTGTGCATAAAGAATTGATTTTTCAATATATAGACCGGTTGATTGAAAATAGTATGCCAGTAATATTTGATATGATACATTTAGCACGTTTTTTGAAAATTGAATATAAACAAATGTTGAGGTATATTTATGCTCCGCAAAAGGCATATCGACCGATAGTAATTCCTAAACGAACAGTTGGAACTCGACTAATTGAGATACCAACATTGCCATTAAAGACGATTCAAAATATAATTTTGAAAGAAATATTGGAAAATATCTGTGTTTCAAAATATGCATGTGCATTTATTAAGGGAAAGTCAATTGTTGATAATGCAAAAGGTCACGTTGGAAAAGATTATGTAATTACGTTTGATTTAAAAGATTTTTTTATGAATATAAGTTATGAAAGGGTGTATAGAATATTTTTTTACTATGGGTATACTAAAGAAGTGTCATATGCTTTAGCTAGATTAGTAACAAAAGATGGATATTTGCCACAAGGTTCGCCAGCTAGTCCGTATATATCGAATGTGGTTTGTTTAAAATTAGATAAAAGATTGGGAAAATTAGCAGAAAAATTGGGAGTTACGTATTCAAGATATGCGGACGATATTACATTTTCAGGAAATGTTGAATTATTGGATTATGTATGTGTAATAGAAAAGATTATTAGAAACGAAGGATTTACACTTAATGAAAGAAAAACAAGAATTCAGAGCAGATACTATCGACAAGAGGTTACGGGAATCATTGTGAATAAGAGAATGCGGGTTGATAAAAAGTATAAGCAATACTTAAGACAACAAATTTATTATTGCAGTAAGTACGGAGTAGATAGTCACTTGGAAAAAATTAAGTGTGATTATTCTGGATATAGAGATCATCTATATGGTATTGCATATTTTATTAAAATGGTAGAAAAGGAAGACGGACAGCAGTGGCTAAGAAAATTAGACGAAATCAATTGGCTTTATTGACGATGAAGTGATTAGAATAGAGATGTTGATAATATAGGAAATGGAAAGATAGTAAAATTGACTTATAGATTTTGAAACAATATATGCTGTATTAAAGTGCTTATAGTTGAAAACAAACGTACAAAAGGAGAAATATTATGGGATTGTTATTACATATTTCCGATTTACATTTAGGGAAGAATACTGAAATGGAATCAAATAGAATAAGAACTTTAGCAGACATAATAAATAGAGAGCATTTGGATATAAAACATGTAATTTTTACCGGTGATATAGTTGATGCTAGAATTATCGTTGCGTCAACTTTAAAAGAAGTTGAAGCTGACTATCCAGAACTTTTTTCAAAGTTTAGTCTGATAGATAGTAATGGAGAAATAAGATGAAAGGAAAAAATACTTTATTTAATTTAATTTGTAAAAATCTTTATAGGAAAAAGAAAAAAGCAATTAAAGAAAAAGATAAGGAAATTGATTTAATAGGCTTGGCAAAGGAAGAAATTATGGGCTGTACAAACGGAGATTTGAATAAGATATCTGCGGTTAAAGCTCAAGCTTCAAGTGGAACAACTTTTGACGTTGCCAATTCCTTTATTGCATTACTTGCTTTCGTTGCAAGTTCATTTTCATTACTGGCTATATTATTGAAGTCAGATGGGGAATTTCAAATGTTTGGCGCCTATATGGAAATTGTTTTCTTGGGGTTGATCATTTATGTAATGTTTGGATTTTGGCGTTGGCGGTATCGGATGGAATGGTATACATATGTAACAATTGCGGCAGAACAATTGTTAGATGCGGAAAAGGAAAAATCTACTAATAGAATGATTGAATTATTTGAAGAAATAAATAGTGGATTAAAAGAAATTGTAAAACAAGAACAAACTACCCAGGATTTTTTACAGACTATAATAAACGAAGAGAAGGAAACAAGGGATAGTAATAAGCGTGTTTTAGAGCGTGTTGATACAGTGGCGAAGTTAGTTTTGGGTGAAAATAAGAACAGATAAGAAGAATTTTAGAAAAACGTTTAGAGATATAATATTTTGAAGCACAGAATACTTCATGTGATGAAGAGCAGGAGAGGGGTGTGGATTCAAGAAAGAATACAACTGGTATAGGTGTACTACTTCTCATTGTTGGAATTGTTATTTTCCCAATGATCGTGTGGAGCATTGGAAAACATTTGGAGAATACAGCGTTTGCGAGTACAATAATTACATATGCAGGAAGTATCATCGGTGGCGGTATCACATTGGCAGGAGTGTATATTACGATTGCGGCCAATAACAGACAAAGAAGAGAGGATTTGACACTTCAATATATAGAAGGAGAAAAAGATTTAAAAGATTTAATTTCAAATTCAAATGCTAAAGGCAAAAAGAATGTAAAAAGGATTGCGGCTAGAATTTTAGAGTGTTTAAAAAGTTGATTTCGGCCGAGAAGGGGATAATAGATGAATAGTAGTTTTTGGAGATCTTTGTAAGTCTGATTGCAGGAGGACAGGAATAAGGATGAAAAACAATTTTGACTTTGAAAATGCTACAAAGCAAGTAAAAAGTAAGAGAATACAAAAATATTTGGAGGAAGTCATTAGCACATATAATAACTGTGAATATAGGTCTTGTATAGTAATGCTATATGCGACTACTTTTGCAGACGCTTTGGATAAAATCAGAACAATGTCTGAGGTGTATCAAAATGAAAAGGCAGAGAAATTTCTTGAAGAATATAATAAAGGTAGAAACAATAATAGAGCCTATTCTGCCCTTGAGAGAGAGGTTAAAGAATTTATTGTTGACAGTGGCTTGATTAACGATATTGAGGAAAAACAATGGGAGCATTTAAAAGATTATCGTGACTATTGTGCACATCCAGTGGTAGAAAGAGATTATGGTCTTATTTCACCAAACGAAGAACAGGTTAGAATGCATATTAGAAATATGTTTGAGGCATTATTTCTTAAAGATGCTATTTTAACAGACAATAAAGTATTTGAAGATTTCTTGGGTAAAGCCGAAGATTTTTATGACAGAAATCAATTAGATGGACTTGAAGAATATGTAAATACTCGGTATATAAGAAAATTAGACTTGAACACAAAAGGAAAATTCATAAAAAATCTTTGGAAGTTTTCTTTTTATATTGATGGTGATGCTGAATGTGATAAATATCGAAGGGTAGCATATAGAGTAATTATTTGGATTATTCAAAGTGATAAAAGTGACATTTTAAAGTTTATAGAAGAAAATATAAGTTATTTTAATGGAAAAATAAGATATCAAGAAGTTATTACGGAAAAGAACTCATATAATTTTAAATTTTATGAGAATAGAACGCTGGCTCTGATTTATTTATTATATAGAGTTCCTGAAATATATGGAATTTTATCGGAAGATAATCAAACGGAAATCAAAAGTGTTGTAAAAAAGAATATAAATTTAATTTTAATGGCACCGTATTTGTTTGAAAATAGTCAAAAACATGTAAATCGAATTATAAAAGAACTTAAAGATGATAATTGCTTAATACCTGTTTTTTTAAATGAATTGCGAGAGAAAGGATATAAAAGATATGATTATGAATATAATGAGTTGGTAATTTACTATTTTTATAACTGCCAAAATTCTAACCAATGGTCTCCAGATTGGAATTTGATTAATTTGACATACAATCATATTGTATCAGATGCCATTCCATTTTTTACTTTTAATCAAATGGATTCATTTTTAAAGCAACTTCCTGAGTCTTATGAACAAGCTACTTGTATGGGGAAAATGGCAAATCAAATAATCGATATTATTAAAAAGAAGGGATATGAAATTGATTTTACAAAGTATGAGGTAAATATAACAGAGTTAGCACATTATAGTGTTTACGCTACGAGTGATGAGTGATGTCACAAAATACATACTACTCTATATGGAAAATGGAAAGCAAAAAGAAATTTATTAGGAAATTTAAATGGAGAAAATAGTTTTTTGGAGATTAATGATGAATAAGAAAACGATTCTTGTCACAGGTGCAGCTGGATTTATTGGTGCAAACCTGTGCATGAAGTTATTTAAAAAACATGAAAATATACATATAATAGGCATTGATAATATGAATGCCTATTATGATGTCAATATCAAGAAATGGAGATTGTCTGAAATCGAACGTGTTGTATCCGAGTCAAGCGTTAATGGATCGGAGTGGAATTTTATCGAGGGCAATATTGCAGACAAAGTATGTGTTGATGAATTGTTTTGCACATATAAGCCGGATATTGTGGTTAATTTAGCAGCGCAGGCTGGTGTCCGTTATTCCATCACGAATCCGGACGCGTATATTGAGAGCAACCTGATTGGATTTTACAATATTTTGGAAGCATGCCGTCATTCTTATGATAATGGGCAAGCAGGAGTGCAGCATCTGGTTTATGCAAGTTCCTCCAGTGTATATGGATCAAATAAGAAGGTTCCGTATTCAACGGATGACAAGGTGGATAATCCGGTTTCCTTATATGCGGCGACGAAGAAGTCGAATGAATTGATGGCGCATGCGTATAGCAAGCTTTATAATATTCCGTCTACCGGGCTTCGTTTCTTCACGGTGTATGGTCCGGCGGGCAGACCGGATATGGCATATTTCGGTTTTACCAATAAGCTGCGGAACAATGAAAAGATTCAGATTTTCAATTACGGAAACTGCAAGCGGGATTTTACATATATCGATGATATTGTAGAAGGAGTCATGCGTGTGATGCAGGCACCACCGGAAAAGAAGACAGGAGAAGATGGACTGCCGATTCCGCCATATGCGGTGTACAATATTGGAAATAACCATCCGGAGAATCTTTTGGAGTTTGTTGATATTCTGCAACAAGAGTTAATTCGTGCGGGAGTTCTTCCGGAAGATTATGATTTTGACAGTCATAAGGAACTGGTACCGATGCAGCCGGGTGATGTGCCGGTTACTTATGCGGATACATCTGCTTTGGAGCGTGATTTTGGATTTAAGCCGAGTACCGATCTGCGGACCGGCCTTAGAAAATTTGCGGAGTGGTATAAGGAATTTTACATGTAAAAATATGCATTTAAGAAGGGGAAGCTTTGGACTTCCCCTTAAAATTAATCTCGTTGAAACAAGTCTCTTGTATAAACCTTATCTTTTACATCATCAAGACAGTTATCATAACGATTGGCGATAATGCTATGGCTCATCTTTTTAAATTCACTCAGATCATTTACAATTTTGCTTCCAAAGAAAGTAATTCCGTTCTCCAGAGTTGGTTCGTAAATTATTACAGTGGCACCCTTGGCTTTGATTCGTTTCATGACGCCTTGGATACTGCTCTGGCGGAAATTATCAGAATTGCTTTTCATAGTAAGGCGGTATACGCCGATAACAACTTCTTTTTCTTTTGATGCATCCCAGGAACTATTGGCCTCATAGGCACCGGCTAATTCTAATACACGGTCCGCAATAAAATCCTTTCTGGTACGATTACTTTCTACGATAGCACTCATCATATTTTGTGGAACATCATTGTAGTTGGCAAGAAGTTGCTTGGTGTCTTTTGGTAGACAGTAACCGCCATAACCAAAGGAAGGATTGTTGTAATGTGTACCGATACGGGGATCGAGACATACACCATTGATGATATCTTTTGTATTGAGGTCTTTCATCTCCGCATAGGTATCCAATTCGTTGAAATAAGATACGCGGAGTGCCAGATATGTATTAGCAAAAAGCTTTACAGCTTCGGCTTCGGTAAATCCCATGAATAGGGTATCAATATCTTCTTTTAATGCACCTTCCTGTAAGAGAGCAGCGAACTTATGTGATTCTTCTACAAGTTTTGTATCATTTTTGTCAGTGGATACAATGATACGGCTTGGATACAGATTGTCGTACAGTGCTTTGGATTCCCGCAGAAATTCAGGGCTGAATATAATATTCTTTGTGTCATATTTTTTTCGAACAGATTCTGTATATCCGACAGGTATTGTTGATTTGATGACCATGATGGCATCCGGATTTACCTTTAAGACCAGTTCGATAACAGCTTCGACAGCAGAAGTATCAAAATAGTTTTTCTGGCTGTCATAATTGGTAGGAGCAGCAATTACAACAAAGTCTGCGTTTTTGTAGGCTGTTTCACCATCCAGGGTCGCAGTCAGATCAAGTTCTTTTTTTGCCAGATACTGTTCAATATATTCATCCTGAATCGGAGATTTACGCTGATTAATCAGATCTACTTTTTCCGGAATGATATCTACGGCTGTCACATGGTTATGTTGTGCTAGCAGTGTTGCGATAGACAGACCAACATACCCTGTTCCGGCAACGGCGATATTCAATGGGGAAGGTGACGCAATCTTTTCGGAACTGCTGTTTGTAAATAATTCTGTGATATCAAAATCTAATACATATCCAAGATTTTCCAATTGTTCAATAGAAGGAACGAAGTCCTGTTGTTCGATGCGGGAAATCAGTGCACGGTTGATTCCGGTTGCTTCACCAAGCTGCGCTTGGGTCATTGATTTTTGTTTCCGAAGTCTTACGACGGTGTCGGCAAGACGGGATGGGGATAGTTTTTTCATAATTGGGCTCCTTTTATTCGTATAAATGTTAATTAAAATAATGCTGTTTAATTTATTATAGTAATGTGTATTGGAAAATTCAAGAAAAAGTTGTGCTATATAAATTTAAAAGTTATATATAATAACAAAGAAGCGGCTCGAAAATAGTGTAAAGAGTTAAGAAACCTGACATAAGAAGCTATGTAAAGTTGGAAATTTTGATGGTTTATTTGCTGAAGGTAAATTAAATTATTTAATAGCTTTGGGGCATGATTGCTAATAAGTGTTGATGTTTTAAGACAAACGTAGTAATATTAGGTATATTACTAAAGAGGGGATAGATGTTATGAGAGGAAAAATACATAATATTTTAAACCATCCATTTGTTAAAGCTTTACTATTAGGTGTATCAACATTAGTTATCGGCGGAATATGTTCTGCAATGGGCCAATGGGATTTTAAAAATGATCCTACACTACATTATAAAATATCGGCTTTAATAGGATGCTCAGTTATTTATATTGTTTTGATTGCATATTATAGTACTAATGAGACTAATGAGAAAAAGATAGCTGCAATATATGAAAAACAGAATCAAGCTTTTGAAGAAGTAATGTCAGGATTAATGGGATTATGTAAGAGAAGTGCAGAGGGTGCTAATAAAGTAATAAAGAGTATTATAAATAATAGAGAAGCTAATTTAGAGTTATGGAATTTTGATGAGGCTTGTTTTTGGGTATGTAAAAATGTTTATGATTTGCTATGTAAATTGGGGAATGGAAGAGATTTCGAGGTTATTTACGATCGTTTGGATGAAAGTGTAAAACCAGAAAAAGAAATATATGCAAATTCATATGCTAATAAAGATTCTAAAAAGCCTTCATTATATGGGAAAAAAAGAAGTATTGAGGAAGATAGTTATCATGATGCAGAACTTTTTAAGCAAAACCAGTCTGATATAGAAGTGATTATAGGATTTGAGGAAATTGACAAGGTTTTTGGACATAAAACAAAAGATAAAAGAAACAAAAACAGGAAAAAGTACAATCAATATATTGCAATACCCATTTTTTGTAATGATGAGAAAATGGTTGGGTTATTTGAAATTGTTTGCTTAAATAAAACATCTCTTGGGCAAACAGAGGAAGAAATAACAGAAATAGTATCGAAATATTTTATGACATATGCTTTTTTTATGTTGGTTTTGCATAAGCTAGAGAAAGCATTAGTTGCAAAGCCACAATAGGATGGGTGAGTGTATGGATAAAAAGAACAAAAAGAATAAAAAGAATAAAGCAAGGATCATTGTTACAACTCAGAATGTTGAAATGGAGAATAAGAAAGATGTTATTCTAATTAAAAACAATATTGATAACCTTTCTGAAGAAGATATTAAAAAATTAATTAGAATAATTGAAAGGGAAAACCAACAAATAAAGGAAATGTATTATGCATTTAATACTCCTATTGTAAATATAAGACAGAGAACGTTTAAAGATTTGGTAAAAAAATTTTTCATTCGAGCAAGAGACATTATGAATTTACGGATAACGGAAAGTTTATTGAAAAATAGAATGTAGTTTATAGAAAAGCGAAATGTTATGTGATTGGTGTTTATTAGATTCATTGAGTAAAAGATGGGAAACTTTGGCTTTACGTCGGAGTTGCTAAAAGAAGTACCAAAATAAGGCAACAATTATGTTTTCGTATTCCATACAAGCAACGTTGGCGGGAAGATTTGGTGATTCCGAATCTAATGGGGCATAGCCGGCCAAAGTATATAATTCAGTTGCCTCAACTTTTTGCTGGGCAGTTGCGAACAATGAATCATATACAGTAAACGATCGTTCGACAGAGCTGGAGCTTTTGTATATTGATGATTTGGTAGAGGGGATGTTTGATCTGCTGGAAGGCAGGGAACAGCATTGTACATTCGATGATGTGGAAAGCTGTTTAGTCTATATCTTACATATCTTCCAAAAGAAAAGTTCGCATATCCTTTGAAAATGAACGTGGATGATCGTGGTTCCTTTACGGAACTTGTGCACACACAGGATTGCGGACAGGTTTCAATCAATATCAGTAAGCCGGGGATCACCAAGGGGCAGCATTGGCATAACAGCAAATGGGAGTTTTTTATTGTTGTGGCAGGACATGGATTGATTCAGGAACGGAATATTAATACCGGAGAAATGGTGGAGTTTGAGGTAAGCGGAGAGAAAATCGAGGCGGTCTATATGATTCCGGGATGGAAGCATAATATTATTAACTTGAGCAGAAAGAAGGTATTTTGAAAATACAAAAGAGAGATTTTAGAAAAAAGTTTAGAGATAAATATTATGAATACTATAATGAGAGCGCACCGATAAAGAAACCAATACTATATACTGCATTATTGGTAAGCGCATTGCTTTTTCTCATTGTGGGATTACTTTTGCATCTTTTATATTTTGCATTTGGGATTACAAATGTATATTTGGTTGTTGCGGAATTTGCAGCTTATATAATAGCTGTCATTGTTTTGAAAATTGGGGACTCAAAAAGTGTGTGCAAAGAATATAAGAGTAAACAGTTGGAAAAAAGTTTAAACGCAATAGATAAGACGTTTGATGATGAATGGCATCCGAAAGATTTGTATTGCAAGGGAAAGTGTATTGATTTATTTAAACGGGATTATAGTAAATCTTTGGGGTATTGGTTATCAAAGTTCGTTAATAAAACGGTAGCTTTTTTGCTTACGATACTATTTTCTTTGATTATGTACATGTATCCAGGTGTGCATGATGTAGATACTCAATTGATTACATTATTTTTTATTGGCTTTTTTGTAATTCAATACTTGGGAGCTTATATACCTAAAGTGGCAGAAACGATAGCGGTTGACTATTTGTACGACAGAGTATGCAATGATTATAAATACTACTTGGCAGAGCAATGTGTATATGGTGAAGAACAGAATACATCAGGAGATGAAAATCAGAAGGTGATTGTGGATCCAAAAAAGAATATAGTTAGGATAGGAGTGGCACTTTTGGTTGTAGGTCTTTGCGCTTTTCCGATGATTGTATGGGGCACTGGAGCATATTTTGACAATACGGCATTTGCGAGTACAATAATTACATATGTAGGAAGTATTATCGGTGGTGGTATCACATTGGCAGGAGTATATATTACGATTGTTGCCAATAACAGACAAAGAAGAGAGGATCTGACATTTCAATACATGCCTGTTTTAACAGAGCGTATTGTTCCATACGCAGAGAAAACGACTTTGTGTAGTGAAATCACATATTTGTTTGGACATCCTTTGTTTGATGATAACGATACGGAATTTTGCAGTCAACAAATCGAATTAGAGAATGTTGGCAGGGGCGAAATCGTTAATTGCAGTATTGATATGATGGAGAGTCGTTTATTTACGGCATCAGAAGCTGATTTGTATGCTATAAAGAATGATGCCTATATTCTGGGAGACGGCTTTTTTCAATTTATTCCGATAAATGGGAAGATTGTATTATATGTGGCATACCCAAAGGCAAGGGAATGGGTATATGAAAAAGAGGCGAGTCTTTCCATTGAGACTACAATCGAAATTGTAATAAGAGGAATTATTGGAGAGCGTGAGTATCGGTATCAATTGCATTATTTCCTAGATCTGAATTATGAAAAGGATGAGGGATGTAGAAGTGAGATTCGGACGGTTACGTTAAAGCTGATAACAGATTAATAGTATTGAATGCAATGATGATGAAGTATTATCATAATTGCGCAAGAGAACTGATGGACGATACAATATCAATATTATCATATGAGAGTGAAAAGCGGCGATTAGATAAAAAACTCGAAAAGCAGAAAATTAGAGAAAATGCAAAAAAATACATAGCTTATTTATAATAAATGCAGTACAATAAAACAAGCTGAAAAAATAAAATTGGAGAGTATACAAATGGAAAATCAAGTAAGAGAAATATCCCTTCGTCATTTATTCTGGAAGGTAATCCTCGGATGGAAATGCCTGATCGTATGTGCGGTGCTTTTTGCCATATTGTTACCGGGGGTGAAGTATGCAAAGGATGCGCAGGCATACAAGGCGGCGCAACAGCCACAGAATGATGCGCAGGAAGTCACCTTTACGAAGGATGAACAGCAGCAGATTGATGATGTCAAGAGCCTGCAGATTTTATTGGACAAGAATAGTGCATATATGCAGGATTCGATTTTGATGAATATTGATCCATATCAGGAACATGTGTTGGAACTGCAGTATTATATTGATTCGGATTATACATACAACTATTCTAAAGATAACAAAAAGGATTATACTTCAGCAGTCACGAATGCTTATGTGGACTATGCTGTCAATGGATTGAATCAAAAAGAAATATGGGATGGCGTAAATACAAAAGCGGAGGACAAATATCTTACAGAATTGATTTCTGCATCATCCGATTCTGACAATACTTTTTCTGTTCGTGTTAAATTTATGGATGAAAAGGGCTTACAGAGTGTATCTGGGAAAATTCAGAAGGCTTTGAATGCAAGACATGAGGATGTAGCGAATCGAATTGGAAACCATAAGCTTGTGCTTGTATCTGAAAATTATCAGGTACAGACCGATTCGGACTTGGCAAGTTCACAGGATAATGTGACCGGATTGATCAAATCATATCGTGAGCAGATTACAACACTGACTTCAACGATGACTGAGGATCAGTTGAAAGTAGTGGACGATGAGATGGAAGAGTCACAGGATGATGAAAGTGCGAATGCTGATGTAACAGTTTCGGCTCCGGTGCTCAGTAAGAAATATATTGTACTTGGCTTTGTGATGGGAGTATTTCTTGCAGCATTATATCTGGTTTGTGTAGCTGTGTTATCCAACAAACTGCAGGAAGCGGAGGAGTTGGTCCGCTTTTACAAATTACGCCAGTTTGGTATACTGACACAGGGCAAAGGGGCAAAGGGCCTTACCGGATTCTTGCTCCGTCTGAAGTACCGTAACCAGAAGATTCTGACAGAAGAGGCTTCTGTGCAGCTGGCCGTATCTAATATTGAGTTATATTGTAAAAATGAAAATATTACAAAACTGTTCCTTACCGGATCTGAAATCGAAAGAGTGGACAAGCGCATCATCACAGGTATGGTTGATAGTTTGAACAAAAAAGGTGTTCAGGTTGTTTATGGTGAGAACATCTGCTATGATGCCGCTGCGATGCGTGAGGCGTCAGAGGCAGGCCATGTGGTATTGGTGGAAACCACAAATGCATCCATCTATCAGGAGATTGAGAAGGAATTGCGTATGCTGAAGGATTGGAACGTGGATGTGATTGGATGCGTGGGTGTGGAATAATAGAATATTAAGTAGGTTTGGAGGAGCTGATGCAATGCATTGGCTCCTCTTTTTGGGATAAATAATACTAATAATACTATTTTAGTAATATAGCTTTACATAGGTGAGGAGAAAGGTATATAATTATGAATATAGGCAAAAGGTACTAGGCCGTTGATGACAGAATATAAAAAGGAGGGAGTGCTTTTTAAGTACATTCAAGGTAAGCGCCTAGTTTCAGGGTGGATTTAAAATCATCACAAAATTTGAACGTTGACAATCGAGCATTGATGATGTCGGATAAGCAATATACTGATTGGTATAAAAAGAAGGAAAATGATTTACTTAAAGCCAAATTGCAATATTCCACAGAAAAAATAGATAATAAAATAATTACGATGCATTGTAATGAAATAGATGCAGAAACTTATTCTTCAGAAGATATAAAAGAACAGAAAAAAGGAAGCGGAGAGTATTGGAAAATTGTTTAGAAGGAAAAAGCAAAAGAGAAATATGATGCGATTCTATCAGAAAATATTTATAAGCTGAGGGAGAAGAAAGAGATGTTGGTGATTTGGACTGGGAATGAACAGGTACAGTTAATCTGGCAGCAATGTTACAGTATGATTTACGGGAAAGTTATACTATGATAAGGTACTTGAGGTTGAGAGGGGACGTATTCACGAAAAATAAAGTGTATATGTTGTTATATAATAGCTGTTTGTGTTTTCATGAAGAAAGGAAAGAATAAAAATGGATTGGTGTTATAAATTGTTACATAAAATAGCGTATGGAGTATTTAATAATCAATTGGTTTTGGACAAGGGAACTTATTTTACTATTTTAATAGGCCAAATTACGGTTTATGGTATTATGTTGACTTTTTATCAATTTGTTGTGTCATATCAAGAACCAGAGAATGCAATAACAAGCTATTTAGGAGAAAACATAACAGAGTATGTAAATAAAAAGGAATTAAAAGCGTATAAAAAAATCATATCACAAAAGTTATTTGGAATAATATTGATGTTGGAGATTTTGTACAAACCTTTTTTAGAAGTATTTGGAAATTGGTGTCTAGATAAAGTGGTTAAAGTCCTTAATTTTTTGTGGTTTAGTTTTGTTATTTTCTATTTCTTGATTTTTGTTATATTATTTTTTGAATGTACAAAATTAGTATTTAAATTGAAGATGCCGTTGAATGTACAAAAGAACAATGAATTAATGGAGGACATTGAACATGCATTCCTAAAAAAAACAACGAAGCAATGTATAAAGCAATTACCGGTAAAGTTATTGGAACAAGATTTTGATAATTTAGCTAAAGCAGTAAGAATAGATGATGATCCTAAATTGCAGGGAAGATATAATGAGTTAATGAGCCAAATTATTTTAAACTATACCATAAAAAAGGAATATGAAATTGATAAAAAAGGAACTAATCGATGTATACCAAGAAATCAAATTCCCTGGCGATATAATTCGGAATTAGAAATGACTTTATTAAGAGCAGTTGTAAGGGGAGACTATGTTAGCATTGATGAAAATAATGCAGTAAGTCTTTTGGATTTTTGTATGAAATTAATGGAGTTGAATTTGAAATATGCTAAAAAAGATGGAATCGAGCAAATAAATTGTGATGCGTATCATAGAATTTCAAATCTCGAAAATAATAAGGTATTTGATGCAAGTGAATGGATCAAAATATCAGAGGTTATATTTAATAAGTTACCGAATAGTGTAAAGCGTTTAAGAGCAAATAAATTATATCAATTTGGAAAATCTGACAGTGGTTTATACCAAAAGTATTGTGAAAATACTTTGTATTCAATAATGTCAAATGCCATAAAGAATGTATATATGGGGAAAAATGAAACAGAAGAATTTTTAAACGTTTTTGGAGAAATTATAGACGACAATAAGGTTAATAGGTTTTACTCTGACCAAATAAGAGACTGGGTAGTGTATAACAGTAAAATTGATGATAGGGCTATGTTAGCTAAATTAGAAGAAAAAAATGCTACATATTTGTTTGTGTATATTATTATGTATTATTCAATTTATAGATTTAGAACAGATTGGAAATATATTAATTTGAACACAATGAAAACTTTATGGGAAAAGCATGGAAGTATGGACGCATATTCAGAGGAGGTGGTGCAAAGATTAAAAGCATCAAATATAGGTCATCGCTTTTATGAAGAAATGTATATTAAATTAAATAAGTATATACATACATGTATGAGTAACAATTTGCTGAACCAGATTAATTTGGATCAAAAGTTAAATTTGTTTTATGTTTGGATAATAAAAGTATGTATTATTGATGAGAACAATTATGTATATACGCTTTATAATGGAAACTATGATGCAGATATACAGATTGCAATTGTAAATGAACTATCAAAGCATATTGAACTAATGAAAAATGATCAAGTAATGAAATGGGTCATTTTCATGAGATACAATACATTTAGTAAAATGACTGAATTACCAGAGAATCTCAATATTACACTTAGAAATTTGTTAATTACAGATATAGAATGTAAAACTTTTATTGATAATGTCGAACAGAAACAAAATTATTTGTTAGGAAGTAAAGATATTGGGGAATATTTGTTACTCAAGCTGCAGGATTTACCTTTAGATATTATTAGAAGAACAGATATTATAGCGACTATAAAAACTGCTTTTGTATCAAGCAATATGAGTGTGGAAGAATATATAGAGATGCTTGAAAAGGAAAGCAAAATTTGTAGTTATAGTATTAATTATGTTCAGAAAGAAAAAATGAGACGGTATTTGGTAAGTATATTTTAGTAAGCACCAAAACCCGTTGGCGTGTAGCCAGAAGATAAATTTTCGTTGTTTGTATATGATATTATTATAGGAACAATTAAAAGATCCTAAATTTAAAAAGGAATGGGATGATATGATATATATATATTCAGCCAGAAAAGGATGTTATTCGTACTGTGGATTGTGGATTGATACTCACATTAAACGGAATTTAACACAGAAAGAATTTGCAAAACGTACAGGAATTGATCAGGCAAATATAAGCAAACTTGATAATGGAACCAAAAATTCATCTTTAAAACTTCTGAAAAGTCTTGCTTACGATATAGGAATGCAATTGAAAATTGAACTTGTACCAATGCAAGCATTACGGAAATAACCCGGTGGGTAAAAGGGGATGTCTCATTAAAAAGAGAAATAAGAATGCCTGTGTGGAAGTCATGATGCTCTGTGAGACAGTAACATGGTGTAAACACAATGGAATTACGCCTTTGGAGGACAGCTTTCTCTGCATGAGAATTATGGTTATTGCAAAGAGGACATAGAGACCATGACCTTAAAGGATATGGATGGTGCAGAAAAGATCCAGAGGATGATGAACGAGATGAATAAAAGGGGTCAATAAAAGGGGTCTGACCCCATTAAAAAAATATAAACTTTTTAAATGGGGTACTGTTTGCCGATATTATGGTATCCGGAGCAGATGCATTTTTGCTGCATGTTACCACTACGCCAAGTGTGGCATATGTAGTCCGTGATTTATCTGGCTACCAGATCTTACGATGGGATGCGCGTGGGGGCTGGATTGTTCCAACGGAAGTACGTTTAATATTGCAAAGAGTGTGTTTGATGCGCTTGGTACCAAAACATATGTGGTTGGCAATGAGCCGGACGGTACCAACATCAATATGGGATACGGATCGGTGTATTGCCGTGGATGAGAACGGTATGGAAGTGCACGGGGATTATATCCTGTATGTCTGTGGGAAGTATCTGAAGGAATGTGGCCGTCTGCAGAATAATACGGTGGTTGCCACGATCATGTCCAACATGGGATTGTTCAAAGCAATGAAGCGCGATGGCATTGAGGTATGTGTGACCACGGTCGGCGATAAGTATGTCAATGAGGCGATGGTTGCCAACGGATATGTGCTCGGCGGAGAGCAGTCCGGACATATCATTTTTAGTAAGCATGCGACGATCGGAGATGGAATCCTTACGGCATTGATGCTGATGGAGGTGATCCTGGAGAAGAAGCAGAGCCTCGGCACGCTGTGCAGGGGGATGCAGATGTACCCGCAGCTTTTGAAGAATGTGAAGGTTGAGGACAAGGCTGCGGTTACCGGCAATGCACATGTGCAGGCGGAGAAGGAGCGGATCAGCGCTGCTTTGGGCGAGGATGGAAGAATCCTTCTGCGTGAGAGCGGTACGGAGCCGGTGATCCGTGTGATGGTTGAGGCACAGAGTGATGAGTTGTGCGCGAAGTATGTGGATGAGGTGGTGCAGGTGATCCGGGAGGAAGGGCTTGCGGTGGAGTAGAATGGTGGTCCTATGTCAAGATTTAGTACAAGTTAAAATGAGAAACTTTTCCCATTTTA
>ENA-UOJO01001167-UOJO01001167.1-human-gut-metagenome-genome-assembly--contig:-P57-NODE-1167-length-34911-cov-8.806576_pt1 | contig 34911 bp, 25 predicted proteins | sample MGYA00242351_ERZ723898 | MGnify/ENA metagenome assembly ERZ723898 | reverse complement strand
TTGGACTTGATTATTTTTTCTTCTTTTTGGTCTCACATCATTGACAAATATACACCATTTCCCTTATCCGGGCTAACGGTGCATTTCTCTGAACGCCCACCGGACTCCGAAAATACCGCTGTCCGGGAAAAGCCCGGCAGGATATTGACAACCGCCCGGGGGCATGGTATAATGGTGACACGCACCGACAAGGAGGCTGAAACATAGGATGAAAGATATTTCCCGCAACCTGACCATGCTCTGTGACTTTTACGAGCTGACCATGGCAGGGGGCTACTTCCGTTCCGGCATTGGCGACCGGATCGCCTACTTTGACCTGTTCTACCGGGACAACCCGGACGGCGGCGGATATGCCGTGGTCGCAGGATTGGAGCAGATCGTGGACTACATCCGGAACCTGCATTTCACCGAGGAGGACATCGCCTTTCTGCGCGGCAAGGGCTGCTTCGACGAGCCGTTCCTCGATTACCTGCGCAGCTTTCGTTTTACCGGCGATATGTGGGCGGTGCCGGAGGGAACCTTCGTATTCCCCGGCGAACCGTTGATTACGGTTCGCGCTCCTGCGATACAGGCGCAGTTCATTGAGACCTACCTTTTGATGATTGTCAACCATGAGTCGCTGATCGCTACCAAGGCGGCACGCATCACCCGCGCCGCAAAAGGACGGGCGGTCAGTGAATTCGGTTCCCGCCGCGCGCAGGGGGCGGACGCCGCCATTCTGGGTGCCCGCGCCGCCTTCATCGGCGGGTGCAGCTCCACCGCCTGCACTCTGTCGGACGAGGTGTTCGGCGTCCCGGCGGGCGGCACCATGGCGCATTCGTGGGTGCAGATGTTCGACAGCGAGCTGGACGCCTTCCGCACCTACTGCGAAATATACCCGCACAATGCGACCCTGCTCATCGACACCTACAACGTGCTGGACTCCGGTCTGCCCCATGCCATCGCGGCGTTCGACGAAGTACTGCGCCCGCGCGGCATCACGTCCTGTGCAATCCGCATCGACTCCGGCGACATCACCTACCTGACTCAGAAGATCCGCGCCCGGCTGGACGAGGCTGGCTGGCAGACCTGCAAAATTGTGGTTTCCAACTCCATGGATGAGTACATCATCCGCGAGCTGATCCGGCAGGGTGCCTGCATCGACGCCTTCGGCGTGGGTGAGCGGCTGATCACTGCCAAGAGCGATCCGGTGTTCGGCGGCGTCTACAAGCTGTGCGCCGTGGAAGCGCCGGACGGGACGATTATTCCCAAGATCAAGATCAGCGAAAACGTTTCCAAGATCACCACGCCGCACTTCAAGAAGGTCTATCGCCTGCGCGGACGGGATACCGGCAAGGCGGAGGCGGATCTCATCTGCCTGCATGACGAGACCGTGGACGATTCCCAGCCGCTGGAGATATTCGACCCGCAGAACACGTGGAAGCGCAAGGTTCTGACAGACTTTACGGCGGAGGAACTGCTTGTGCCGGTCTTCCGGGGCGGCGAGCTGGTATACAGTCTGCCCACACTGCCCGAGATCCGCGCCCGCTTTGAGGCAGAGTGCGACGGGATGTGGGAGGAGGTACGCCGCTTCACCAACCCGCACAACTACTACGTGGACCTGTCCCAGAAGCTTTGGGATATTAAGCAGGCCATGCTCAACAGCCGGACACACTGAGGTATACGCATATGACCGACCCGATCTGCCCGGCGGGCACCCTGCCCCGCCCCGACCCCCGGCTCTGGCTGGGATGCACCGTAACCATGGAGACCGATCGCCCCATCGGGTACACGCACACCAAAAACGGGCACACCTTCACTTACCCCATCAACTACGGCTACATTCCCGGTGTAACGGGCGGGGACGGTGAGGAGCTGGACGTGTACCTGCTCGGAGTGGACAGACCGGTCAGGCGCTTCACCGGCATCATCATCGGCGCGGTGGTACGCACCGACGATGAGGAGGACAAACTGGTCATGGCACCCACCGGAGTACACTGCACCGCCGCAGAGATCCGGGAGGCTGTGCAATTCCAGGAAAAATACCACAACTCGTACATTCTGACAGCCCCGGAGCAGTCCCGTACCGCAACCACCGAATGATTAAAAGGAGATTGTCCCATGAAACGAACGCTCACCGCCTGCCTGCTGCTGGCAGGACTGACCCTGTCCCTGCTACTCGCATTCCCCACGCCCGCTTCTGCAAGGGAGACCCGAACCATCCTGAAAAACGGAGACTTTTCCGCCTCCGAAAAGTACTGGAACTTCTGGACGCAGGATCCTGCAAACGGAAAAAGCAAGCTTGTCAAGGACGGAGGCAAGGACGGCTCCGCCGGCATGAAGATCACCAACAGCCAAGCTGTCGCCAGCAGCTTGGGGCAGTTTGCCAACTGCCGGCAGGGCAAGACCTACATCATGTCCTGCGATGTCCGGACGGAGAACGTAACCGGCGGAACCGGCTTCTGCCTGGGACTTGCCACCTACGACAGTCAGGGTACCAACCTGGGCGAGCAGGTCAGCTCCTCGGTGTTCGGCACCACCGACTGGCAGACCGTGACCTTTATTTTCACAATCACCAACAATCCGGCTCAGGTCAACGTCGGCGCCCGGCTCTGGTTTTCCACCGGGACGGCATATGTTGACAACATCACACTTAAGGAGATAATTGAAATGCCTTCTGTCAGCTCCACCTATGATTTGACGCTTTCGGAAACCGCCAATCGCCATACGGTCAATGCGCTGGGGTGCGAGTGGGACCCCAAGCTGCTGCTGCCCGTCAACCGTAACCACGGCGTCACCGACGAGGATCTGGACTTCATCAAGGGCAGAATGCAGGCTCTCGGTATACAGGCGGTGCGCATGATGGTCACACCGGACTGGTTCGAGAAGCAGAACGACAACGATGATCCGTTCACCGCCAACCCGGACGGATTCGACATGGACAATGACGAAATGAACTGCCTCTTTGCCTACCTGAAGGTGTGCGAGGAGCTGGGCGTGCGGGTCACGCTGACATGGTGGGGCGCCCCCGCCGGACACTGGCTGGCTCACCCCAACATCGGCGACTGGATCGGTGCCCCCAACGATGCGGAGGAAATGGCGGAGAACATTTCCTACCTGCTGCAGTACATCCGGAAGACGCTGGGCTACAACTGCGTCAAGGAGCTGATTATCCAGAACGAGCCGAGCTACTCCTTCCACGTGGAGGGCGGTGCGGTTGACCTCGACCTGTATGTTACCTGCTACAAAGCCATGTATAAGCGGCTCAACGATATGGGTATGGGCGACATCGTGCTGGTCGGCGCGGACGATGCCCAGAACTTTGGCTGGTTCTGCAGTGCGGTCGAGGCGCTGCGGGACGTGTGCGGCAAGTTCAACTCGCACAACTACGCATGGAGCTACAACCATCCCTTCCTTGACGTCGTGTCGCAGGAGTTTGTCTCTGTCCGCACGGCTCTGGCGGGCGATACCCCCTTCTTCCTTGGTGAGTTCGGTGACGGTTCCGGTATCGGCGCCTACTATGCCGCTTCCACCGAAACCTACGGGCGCGGGCTGTACATCGCGTCTGTGGTGGTCAACTCCTTCAAGGCAGGCGCCGCCGGCGCGTCCTACTGGCCTCTGCACGACGTGTACTACTATCAGGGTTCCGTTGAACCGGGCACCGGCGCAGGCGACAACGGCGGACTGATGGGCATGGGACTTATCGGCTACAAAAAGGACGGCGCCTGGAGCTTCCGCCCGTCCTACTACGCCTACGGTCTGCTGTGCAACTATATTCCCTTCGGCTCGCAGCTGTACAACATCACGGGCGACACCGACCATGTGGTAGACACGATTGCAGCCAAAACACCGGACGGTCGCTGGAGCGTGATTGCAGTCAACCGCTCGGGGGCTGAGCAGACGCTCAATATTTCTACCGGAGAGGCTGTCGGCACCGTGCTGAATCGCTACCTGTTCACCGAGAGCGCCCTGCCCACAGACGGCACCATGATCGCCGCCTCCGGGCGTGTGGCACCGGCGGACGGTGTGTATAGCTTCACGGTCCCTGCCAACAGCTTCGTTGTGCTGTCCTCGATCGGCATGAGTGAGCAGGACATGACCGTGGAAACCGCTACGGAAACCGAAACCGCCACGGAGCCTCCCGTCTCCGCAACCGAGCCCGAAACGGCGGACAGCGTGTCCGATACCGCAACGGAAGCCACGTCCGGCGGCTGTAAGTCTTCCTTTGCCGGCGCGGCGGCTATCCCGGCACTGCTGACCACAGTCGGCGCGGGCGTTGCCGTGGGCAAGCGGAAGAAGGCACGGGACAACGCCTGATGCGTTGCCGCAAGAACCGAATCCGCTGAGGTAGCCTTTCATGAAAGCACTTATTGTAATTGATGTTCAGAACGATTTTGTCACCGGTGCGCTCGGCACGAAGCAAGCGGTTGCCATTTTGCCGAACCTCAAAAGCAAAATAGATGCCGGCTTTGCCGCCGGGGATGAGATCATTTTTACCCGTGATACGCACGGGGCGGATTATGCGGACACGAACGAGGGCAGGCACCTGCCTGTTCCGCACTGCATCAAAGGAACAGAGGGCTGGCAGGTCGTCAGGGAGATCGACCGCCCCGACTGCGTGCATATCGACAAACCGACCTTCGGGTATACCGATTGGGCTACCCTGCTCGGCGGCAGGGAGATCACGGAGATTGAAATCGTCGGCGTATGTACCGATATCTGCGTTATCTCCAACGCGCTGATTCTGAAGGCGCTTTTCCCGGAGATTGACATCACCGTTGATGCAGACTGCTGTGCGGGCGTCAGCCCCGAAACGCACCGGGCGGCGCTGACTGCCATGCAGTCCTGTCAGATCCGCGTTGTCGGCGCGTGATTCCCTCCCCCCCCTCTCTCTGCGGACATGAGCCTTGGTTCTTCATGATCTGCGTAAACAAAAGGCAGGCGATACTCTCGCCTGCCTTTTGCTTGCGGGAATCACAGCGGCGCGTCTGGTCGGACCGCCGTCTGCGGAACAGTCAGTTCATATACGTCACGGTCTGCCCGCGCGCTATGTACATGACAGACGGCGGCTGGCTGTTCCCATCCAACCCAAGGAGAGTACTGACCGTCACCAGCTCGTAGCCCTGCGCGATCAGCTTGTCTGCCGCACGGATGAAAATATCCACCGAGGACATATACAGGTCGTGCATCAGCACGATGGCACCGTCTGCGGCACTGTCCAGAATCAGCTGCACCTTGTCGTTCACGAACTGCTCGTATGCCGCCCGACGTGCGGCGTCCTCCGAGAACTTATCCGCCGTCTTGGGGTGGTTGCTCCAGTCGGTGGTGTCAATGCTCCACGCCACCGCCGTATATCCCAGCGAGGCGGTATATGCCAACTGTTCCGCCGTGACGGCGCCGCCCACCGGACGGTACAGTCGCGGCTTGGGCACTCCGGCGGCAGTGATCGCCGCGGATGCCCGGTTCAGCGTGTCGGCAATAAACGCCTGATCCTTGCCCCGGAAGGAGTCGTGATTATAGGTATGCGATCCGATCTCACAGCCCAGCGAGTCGGCGCGGCGCAGTGCCGACGGGTACTCCGCGGCGCGACTGCCCACCACAAAGAAGGTCACGTTCGCCCGATGCCCCGCCTTCTGGAGCGCCTCCACCTTGTCCAGCACATAGGTGGTATACGGGTAATACCCTGCGTCCAGATTCTCGGCAGGCGCCTGCGGACCGTCGTCAAAGGTAAAGGCAATGCGTTTCTTTCCGGTCGACTCATCGTCCTGCCGGGCGGTGGTACCCTCCGCGGCAGAGGAAGCCGCGTTCCGGCTCTGCTCCTCGGCGGTGATGAAAATAACGCTGCACCCGGTGCCGCTCAGGCAGGCAACCGCCAGCAGGCAAACTGCCAGCAATGCCGCACCCAGCCGTATGCCGCGGGCATCTGTTTTTCTGTCTCTGCGTACTGTCATGGTATTCTGAATCCTCCTCTACTCAAATCAGCTTTTTGCCAACCTCAAACGCCGGGGCTGCCGCTTTACCGACGTGCCGGTACAGGTTCCGGATACCGTCAAACACAATGGCATCCAACCGGTCTGTGTCGGGCACTCCATCCGCCCCGAGGACAGACTCGTCCACGCTGACGTTGACAATATCCCCGATGCAGATGCCGTCCTCATTGAATCTTACCAGCCGGCACTCCAGCGCCAGCGGCAGCTCCCGGATGACCGGCGCGTCCACCGTCGCCGCACGTTCGGTATGCAATCCTGCCCGCGCCAGCTTGTCCGGCACCTTCCTGCCGGAGACCATCCCGACATAGTCGCAGGCTTCGGCGTGGGCGGCATCGGCTATGCTGACCGTGAACGCCCCCCGCGCACGGATATTCCCGGTCGTGCGGTGATCCTGGGACAGGCAGAGCATGATCTGATCCGTGTCGTAAACGCCGCCCCATGCGGCATTCATGGCATTGGGCGTACCGTCCTCGTTGTAGGTCGTGACAATCAGCACCGGCATGGGGTAAAGCCATGTCTTCTTCCCGAAATTCTTTCTCATTTTCTCTTATATCCTCCTGATTTGTTTCATCTGACGACACTTCCGGCGGCGCAGCCGTGCCGCCGTCTTTGCGCGGTATTGCCTTTCCGGAGCCCCGGCAAGTCCCCGGAATGCACGCTTCCCGCTTTTCTCAACTCCGCAGGTACCTGCCCCATGCGTCCCGGTAGGCAGCATAGGTGCTCCGGCGACGCTCATCCAACGCGCGCGTCTCATGCCACTCGCGCACAACGCGGCGGTATGCGGTCGCGGTCGCGCCGTCAACAAGCCCGTCGGTCACCCCGCGCCAGCCAGCCTCGTCCGATCCGTACACGGCGCCCCGCAGGCAGGCGAACTGCCAGTCAAAGCTGTCCGCAATGGCGCGGATACACTGCCGCTCGGCACCGCGCGCCGCGATCTGCTCCCGCAGTTGCCCGATCCCGGCAGACAGCGCCGCCAGCATATCCATTGCGGCACCGAACGCTTCCCCCGCTCCGGCTACCGCCGCCGCACGGCAGGTGCGGAAGGTTTCCTCCGGCACAGTCCCTTCCTTCAATGACAGCCACAGTGCCGAGAACACGCCGCCCGGCGACGCGTCCCGATCAAACAGCTTCTCCCGCTCGGCGGTGTACGCCGTCTGCAGGGAGCCAAAATGCCCGGCATCCGGTGTTCCGCCGTGCCCCCACGCCGCACCGACTGTCTTCAGCAGTGCCGGCAGCGTTCCGCTGACTGCATCCAGGAAATCCGGACAGTCTGCCGCATCGCCGCGCCCCAGCGTCCAGCTCTCCCCTTCCCACTGTACGCGCGCCAGGCTGTCGGCGAGCAGGGCACGCAGGGCTGCAAGTCCGGCGCGACGCGCCCGCAGGATCTGCTCCAGCCTACGGTTCAGATCGACGCAGCAGTGATACTGTCTGTCCGCGCGCGCCGCGTCTTCCTCCGGGACATCCGCCCGTCCCGGCGCACCGGGCGCGCACAGGAGCGGGCGCAGGGTGATCCAATGCTCCGCAAGAAACGCCCGCATCAGGCAACAGCTTCGGTCGATCTGTCTGCGCGGCAAATCATTGACGGCATCAAACCGCCGCAGTTCCCGGTACACATCGCAAAGCGCCAGACCGCGTATCGGATCGTCACTGCCCTCCGGCGGCGGTGCCAGCACCTCCTCCCGGAAGCTGCTCTGCGTTTCGTCCTCCTTCTGTGACAACCCGCGCAGGCGCTCCTGCACAAGCTCCTCCAGCACGCCAACCGTCCGATCCCGCAGATCGGGACGGTTTGCCAGCAGGTCGCGGACAAAGTGCCGCTCGGCTTCCGCGCAGGTCATCCCCTCTGTGCGCGGACGCGGATCATACCCGTCCGGCAACAGAGCCGCGTCCTGCTCCAGCACGCGCAGGCGGGCAACGCAGACGTCGCGGAAATCCTCATACCCGGAGCCGGCGCCCGTCAGAACCGTCATTGCCCCCGATGCGCTCGCCTCCCCTGCGGCGAAGTCAGCCAAGCCCTGCGCCGCGCGGGCGCCAAGCTCCTGCTCGGATCCGGACGCCAGCACAACGCGCAGAAGGCGCTCCTCCAGCCGCAGTCGGTCACGGACCGGCACGATGCCGTCCTCCTCGGTGTCAGCCCGGAATGGCGCACACACGCTGTCCGAAAGCAGAAGCAGAGCACACGGCTCCGGGTGCCGCAGTACCAGCCGCCGCCCCGCCATGGCATCCCCGGTTTCGGGTGAAACACGCTCCGTGCGCTGTGTCCACAGGGGGAACAGCCCCTCTCCGTCCAGCAGGAAAACGTTGAGATCCCCTGCCGAAAACAGCTCCAGCGTATAGTCGCCGTCCTCCTCACCGGGCTTCACGCGACAGGCGCAGAAGGATACTTCGAAATACTCCGGACTGACTGCCGGCAAGCCGCGCCGCCGCCGGGCACCGCCGGCGGAGTCCCGGTCGGTCAGATTGCTTTGCAGGCGTCCCAATTCTTCGGAGAGACGCAGTCCCAGCTCCCGGCAGACATCGGGAAAGGCGTCTGTGCCGTTGCCGTCACGCCGGAAGGTCTCGACATACCCGTCTCCCTCCTCCGCGGCAATCAGGTAATCCGTGCCGACCGCCTCCGCCAGCGCCGCGCAGAACCGCGCCAACGGATGCTCGCGCTGGCGTGTACAGTCCCCGAAGGTCATGCGCAGGATGTCCTCCCGCACGCCGCCGGGGCGAAGCATGGGAAAAGTCTCCCGCATCAGCTCCTCCGTTCCCCCCTCGCAGGCGGTGTACAGCGGCATACTGACGCCGCCGGCGGAGGCGAATCCGTTTGCCGCTATCAGCAGATGCCGCGTGGCGGCAGGCATGGCATCCGTCAGCAGCCCGTAGGATGCCGGACTGCCGCACAGAAACGCCGTCGGCAACCACCGTGCGGCAAACGGCATCTCCTCCGGATCCTCCTCGTCGGCGGATATATCCCAGCCGGGGCGGATGCCGTCTGCGACTTCTGCCGCGTCCGTCAGTCTGTCCTCAGCGTCTGTATACATAGCATATCTCCTCTCCTTCTGTTGCGGGGTAAAGGGCAATGCCGCCTCCCCGGTCGGTCAGCCGCCGCACGGTGCGGGCGGGCTGTGTATCCGTCCGCACCGTGGGCAGACGGGGCTGCCGTCCGGGGACAGGCGGGTGATATTCCGGAAATTCATACGTCGCTCGGCATCTGCCCGCCGCGTATCTCCGCCCCGCTCCGATACGGTCTGTACTGCGGTACGGCGGCCGGGGATGCGTCCCTCCGGCGGACATATGCCGGTCGTGCGGTAAGCGAGTCCCGTCACGGGACAGAGGCACCGGGCCATGCGGGTGCGGCAGGCAGGGCAGTCACGCACCCAGCCGTCTGCCGTCATGCGCAACGCCCCCAGCGGATGTCCGCAGAAGGGACAGTCTGCATCGTCCCCCGCCTCCGGCTCGGAAGCATACACCATGGCGCGCAGCAGAAGCTGCTGTACGCGGCGGAAGGACTCGATGTCGGTCAGGCTGAGCATCAGCCGCCCCGCGGTGCCGAACGGATCCGTCGGCAGATACTCGTCCGCCGGGCAAACCGACCGGAATGCCCCTGCCGGATCCTCCCCGTCCCGCACGCTCTGCCGGACGGTGGGCAACAGCAGGATGCGGTAGGTCAGATCGCGGCGAACCTCTATCAGGATGCCGCGCGGCGTCACGCCGTCCGCCGGCGGTTCGCCCTGCACCACGGTCAGACGCAGCGACCACGCCCCGAAGGCGAGACGGATATCCATATCACAAAAGCGGATTGCCTGCTCCGGCGGATCCGGTGCGAAGCTGAAATGTCCGGCGGCAAACAGCGAGAGCGCCTCGCAGAAGGCAAAATAGCCCTCCGCCGACAGCCCGCCCGCATCGCCGGACACGGTCTCGGTACCGATACCGTTCTCCGCGCAGAAGCACAGCAGGCTGTACACACAGTGGTAGTCGCGGTGCATCCGGAACAGATTGGAGCGGTGCAGGACAAACCGTCCTGCATAGCGGCTGCACTGCCGGATCAGCGGGCAATCCATCCGGGAAGTCAGCGCGTCATACAGGTATTCCATCCGCGCAAGGCACCGCTGTGCCGTATCGCGGTACGCCTCCATGCCCCGCATATAGCCCGTGCGCAGTTTGCCCACCGCCAGAACATAGTACAGGTGACTGCCGCGCTCCAACAGGTTGCGGCTCAGGATATCGTCCGCGTACAAAAACTCCCGCACGGTGCGGATATGATGCCGCAGGAACGCAACAGTCTGCAGGATCAGCCGGGTAAAGCCTATGTTTTCGTACAGGGCATACTCGTCCTGGTTGGTCACGGTCAGCAGGCGCCGGGGGCGGATACTGCCCGCCTCCGTGATGTCCTCCCACAACTCACTGTGTGCGGAAGCGTGCAGGATGGAGCGGTTGTTCACCACCCGCACCGACTCGACCGGCAGGATCTCCTGCTCGTCCTTCAGATGAATGATCGGTTTGGCAAACACCCGCCGCAGGGCAGGCAGTGCCCGGAGCATTTCATCCAGAATGCGCGACAGACGTGCAAAGTCAAAGTTGTCACGCATGGAGAACAGGTTGATATGACTGACCGTCGCCCGGTCAAAGGCGGCATAGTCCGGCGGGGTGCAGTCGGCGGCGCGGGCATATGCCGCCAGCGCGTCATACCCGTCAAACCGAGCTCCCTCCGATCGGTCTACGGGCGGTCTGCGTCCCTCTGAAAGCGCGGACATTACAGGAACTCCTCATTCAGTCCGCGGACAAAGTCGGCGCACCGATGCAGTCCCAACCCGTCAAACTCGGCAGCCAGCGCCTCCCTGTCCTCCACGTTCCGGTTCTCCAGTTTGGCGACCACCTCGCTCAGCAGGATATTCTCCAGTGCCTCATTCAGGCGGCTGGCGGGTGAAGGGAAGCAGGCGCAGTAAATCCGTACATAGTCCTCCATCTGCCGGGCGACCCGGTTGCCGAAGGACACATTATACGGTGCCAGCAGTTCCTCCACGCGGCGAACCGTCCCGTTGGTTTCCACGTCAAAGGGGAAGGAATCCCGCGCCTGCCCCAGCAGGGAAAGCAATATCGGGCAGGACAGATACCGGGGTGCCTGCACTGCGCCGTAATGCTCGATCCGGGCGGCACGGTGGCGGAAATTCATGGTATGCGCGCGGTCATACACCTTGTCGCTGATACCGAAGGTGGATTCGTCACGGTTGGCGGTGCCGACAAACCAGACATTACGCGGGATGCGTATGGTATGCCCGTCGATCAGTCCCCGGTAGGGGCGAAGCTCGTGATCCGACACGCAGTACAGAGGCGTGTTGAGCAGCTTCAGCTCCCGCCTGTCCTCCTCGTTTTCCATCAGCGAAAGGAAATCCGAGAAGTAGTACTCGATGCGCGAGAGGTTCATCTCATCCAGCACGATGAGCGTGACGGTATCCGGATCCAGGCAGGCGCGGTACAGTGCCTGCGTGAACTTACGCGGGGTATATGTCCGGCTGAACTCGTTGTAGTAGCCGAGCAGTTCGTTCTTGTCGCGCCAGGAGGATTCCACCTCCACAATTTCGCAGTTGCCCATCAGCGCCTCGCACACGATCTTCGGCAGGCTGGTCTTGCCCGTTCCGCTCATGCCCTGCAGGATGGTCAGGCGCGATGCGCCCAGCCCCGCGATGAAATCCGCAATCTCCTCCTCACGGTAGGACAGATGCAGGCGGCTGTCCCGGGCATACGACACCACGAAACGCACCACGCTCTCCAGCGTCGGCGACGGAAACGCCTGCTCCCGCCGCACATCGGCATCGGCGGAAAGGCGACTCCGCCTGCCGTCCAGCTCCGTGAACGCCGGGCAGGGGTCGAAATCCGGCTTTTCCGTATCCGGCGCGCCGACTGTTTTCCCGGCGACCGCCCGCGTACCCCGTCCCTCCGTCCGGGCACGTTCGCGCTCGTCCCGGCTCATGGGCGACAGAATCAGCAGGACGCCCAGCAGAAGCACCCCGATCAGCATCGGGTAAATGGCATCGCTGGACAGTTTGTACGTGACCTGCGGCAGGTACGGCGTCAGCTGATCCGGCAGGAGCATGAAGATAAGCTCCTCGTTCAGCCCCTGCACCACCTCAAAATACTTACAGCTGACGCCGACCAGCAGAACCGCCGCCATATCCGTAGCGATACCCGCCACGCAGAGCCGCGAAAAGAACCGGGATCTGCCGAGAAATGCCGAGACCGACACAAGCAGGAACACCACCGTCAGCGAAAGCAACAGCATGACAAGGAAAGCCATCTGGTGGTATGCCTTGCCGAGCGGTCCGTAGGTCTGGAGCAGGCGGACACCGTTGATGCGCCGGATAAACGTGCCGAAGCTGCCCGTATAGCGCACCGTGATAAGATTGGTCAGCAGGGTGGAGCAGGCCAGCACGCTGAAAATGACCTTAAAGCCCAGCAGTACATACTGCCACGCCCGTCCGGTTCCGCCGTGTGCCGTGTCCGGTTCGGCAAAGCAGACTCCCTGCACGCAGGCGGTCAGGACAGCCAGCACAGCCGTCAGTGTCAGCGGCAGACTGCCACCGGGGTAGTACACCTTCCCGTTCATGTTCATGACAAAAGTCAGGATGACGCCCGCAAGGAAATACACCCCGGTCAGTCCCAGATTGCCCAGCACCACGCCCCGCGCCCGACGCGCGACCTGCACCGCCGGAGCCGACAGCCGGCAGAGCAGCTGCACCAGCCGGACAAGGCTCGCTGCCAGCAGGATAAAGCACACCGTGAAGGCGGCGAAAGCCGTAACATCCCGGCTTCCCGTCCGCAGAGCGTCAAGGGGCGTCACGGAGACATCCTCCGGAAAGCGCCCCTTGGTCGGCGTATAGGAAACAAAGGGCGTGAACAGCACGGTGGCGGCGGACAGGAAGGATGCCCCCGCCAGGATTGCCATCATCAGGCGACCGTGCCGACCGCGCGCCAGCTCTTCCTCACCGGAGGCTCCGCCTGTCGGCGAAAGACCCGCCTTCCGGTCAGCCAACGCGCACAGGATATGGTAGGCTATGCCCGCCAGCGACAGCAACAAGCCGAACACCGCCAGCGCGATGCCGCCTGCGCTCAGTCCCATGGCACCGCCCGCGCCGAGAATGATGCCGTCTGCGATCAGGGAAACGGTACAGGGTGTCAGCAGGGATGCCCGGCGGAGCGCCGCAGACAGAATGCCGCTGATGCAGAACGCTGCCACGACAAGCACCAGCAGGACAATCCCGCTGCCCATAAGTGACGCGGAGGAGAATCCGTCCGCAACGGCAGCTGCCGCCGCCCATACGGATACTTTCGTGTAGTAACCCGCCGCACCGTCTGCCGGCGGCAGTTTTGCCGTCAGCAACAGGACGCCGGTCAGCAGGATCAACGCCAGCAGACCGATTGATACATACCTGCGCACAGATGGCTTCGTCATGGTATCCATGTTTGTTGCGTCTCCTTCAGTGATTTTTGCAGGCTCCGGCGCCTGTCGGAATGCGTCGCCCCGCCGGAGGGCGGGACGACGGGGAAAGCGGCTCAGCCGAGCTTGGGCAGGATCTCCACCCGGTCAAGATTCTCGCCGGTCAGATCCAGGCGGAGCATCCCATCGGCATCCACGGTCGCCTCGCGGGTATCGGACGTACCGTCCTGCGCGTACAGCGTCACCTGAAAGGTCGTGAACCGCGGCGGCTGATAGCAAAGCTTCATCGCAATCGTGCCGTCCTTGCAGAAAACCGTCAGACTGCCGTTGCGGTTTTCCTCCAGTCCGTAGGCGTGCCCGCCGTAGGTCGTGGAGACAACACCCATCGTTTCGTAAATATCATTGAAGGCGGGAACAATATGCAGTCCGTCTGTCTCGGCGGACACGCCCATCAGCCCGTAGATATACGCCGTCGGAACCAGTCCGCTCTCCGGGAACTCCCCGATAAGTCCCTCCAGCCAGTTGGTGGAGCCGGGCACCGTATCATCCGATTTCAGCCGGTGGAATTCGTACACCCGTGCGATCTGCGCATACCGGTCGGTGACTGCCTGCGCACCCTGATACTTCAGGCGCGCCATCAGTTCATAGAACACCGGGTAGAAGATGTACCCGCCGTTCTCGCAGTGTGCGCCGTAGGCGGCGGAGCCGAACGGGTCGATGCCGGCGGGTCCGTGCCACCACACCTGCCCGGTCTTCCGGTTCTCATCGTTGTTAATTGCCAGCGTATTGGTGACAGCCGCCAGACGCAGGTCGGGGTCAAACGCCTTCATGCGGCGCCACTGTCCCGTCTTGCGCATCAAAGTCAGGTAGGACATGACGTCCGCCCCGGTGCGGGTATCGCCTTCGACTATGCGGGTTCCGTCAATCCACGAGAACACCGATGCCGCTTTGTCCGCGTCGCCCAGCCCGTACTTGAGCGCCTCGAAATTCAGGAAGGTAAGACCGTAATCCACCGCATTCCCGTTGATGTCGATGCAGGCGACGTACCGTCCCGTGGCATCCGACCAGAAGGTGCTGTCATACTTCTCCCGCACCGTCCGGCTCAGCTCGGTCAGTGCCGGAATATTATCCAGATATGTTCCGCCCAGCATCCCGTAAATGCCGATCATTGCCTGCGCCGCCTCATAGAACAGCGCACTCTCATAGGCATCCAGATTGCCGAAGCACAGGTTGTCCCAGTAGTTGGAGGAAGCCGAGCGCGGCAGTCCTGTATTGTCCCAGCAGGTCTTGCCGGTTGCCCGGACGTAGTCAAAGCGGGAGCTGCCGTCCTCGTTCAGGAATGTGGAATCCTCTGTAAGGCGGATGAGCCCCTCCTCACCGTGGAGCCTGTAATAGATGTAGTTCCAGGCGGCTTCCACCTTTTCCAGCACCGTGCGTCCCCGGGAGAAATCCAGCTCCGCGTACTCACCGCCCGCAGTACCGTTGTCCGTCGCGTGCAGGAATTCCGTGCTGTTCTCCCAACTGATAACATCGTACACGGCGGCTATGTAACGGAAGGTGCCGTCATAGTGGAGGCAGTAGGTGTCGCCCACCTGCCAGTAGGGATACGTGGACCAGGACCACATATAGCCGTTCTCGGTCTGCGGGAAGGACTGAATCTTTCCCTTCAGCTCATTGATGTAGTTCGCATCGCCGCTCCACATAATCTTCTCGGACATCCACTCAAAATAGGTCGGCTCATTGCCGAAGCGATAGACCAAGCTCTGCCCGTCGTCAACGGCACCGAACATATGCCACATGGCGTTGCAGACGTAGGCAACCGAATCGTTCTTGTCATTGTAGAAGGGCGCGTTCGTGTATCCGGTGTTGAAATCCTTCGCATCGAAGGAGTACTGCGCCCCGGACACGACCGTTCCGGAAGCGGCATAGGTCAGCGGGACTGTCAGCCCCTCTCCGGTTCCGCCGTCGGCAAACAACTGCCGGAAGGCATTGTCAAAGCCCGCCAGGGACGGGGCGGATACCGCCAGCGTCTGCTCTTTCACCTGCATAGCAAAGCCGCAGTCGCCGATCTCCGCCGTATCTGTCGCGCGGCGCAGGACTATGCGCACGCCCGTGTCGCCATCCTCATCCGTCCGACTGACAGGCAGCTCGGCGCCGGTCAGCTTCCTGATGCTGTCGCGCAGGGTGTAGGCTGCATACAGGCAGGCGGCATCATCCGCCTCATACACGATGCCTGCGGTCACGCCGCCGCCCGCCAGCGTCAGGGTATCGGGCGCGGGCTCGGTTGCGGATTCGGTCGATGCGGCGCCGGTCGTTTCCGTCTCACTCACGCTCCCGGCAGTCGTTTCGGTAGCGGAGGCGGAGGTCTCCGGGCTGTCCCCACCGGGAGTGCAGGCAGACAGTCCGCCGCACAGCAAAAGTCCGGACAGCAACGCCGCAACCGCACGTCTGAAATCTGTTCTGGTTTTCATGGTAATATCCTTCCTTTCAGGTGTTGTAATCGGGGCGTTTGCTTATCGCCCGTACAGCTGATTGAGTTCCCGGTAGTACGCCCGGTCGATGCCGGCGAGCTGGTCACGCGTGATGCGGAAGCACCAGTTGCCCTCGGCTCTGCCGGGGACGTTCATGCGCGTGTCCGCACCGAAGCCGAGGATATCCTGTATCGGCAGGACAGCCAGTCCGGCAGTGGAAGCAAGCAACGTGCGTATGACGGCACGGTACGCCTCCGGGCAGTTCCAGTCGGTTCCGGTAAACCCGCAGTAGCGCAGGATACGGCGCCGGGTGGTGGGATCTGCCTCCCAGATGAAACCGAGCAGTGTATTGTTGTCGTGCGTCCCGGTGTAGGCGGCGCAGTTCCGGTCGTAATTGTAAGGCAGGTGGATGTTGCCGGGATCTCCGTCAAAGGCGAACTGCATCACGCGCATACCCGGAAATCCGCTGTCTTTCACGAACTGCCGGAGTGCTTCGGTGGATTCGCCCAGATCCTCCGCCAGCACCGTGACCTCCCGCCCGGTCGCGGTACGGATGTCCGCCGCCACGTCCCGGAGCGCCTGCACCAGCGGCATACCCGGTCCCGGCTCCCAGTGCCCTTCCCGGGCGGTCTTGGCGTCGGCGGGAATGCTCCAGTAGGATTCAAACCCCCGGAAGTGGTCAATACGCACCCCGTCAAACACCGACAGCATATGCCGCATACGTGCCCGCCACCAGGCGTACCCGTCCTGCTCCATGCGTTTCCAGTCGTAGAGCGGGTTGCCCCATAGCTGCCCGTCCCTGGCAAAGTAATCCGGCGGACAGCCCGCGACTGCGGTCGGCGCACCCGCCGCATCCAGCAGAAACTGCTCCCGGTTGGCAAATACGTCACAGGAATCGTAGGAAACGTAGATCGGCATATCGCCCAGTATCTTCACGCCCCGGTGGGCGGCATAATCGTGTATCGCCTGCCACTGGCTCATGAAGCGGTACTGGATAAAGCCCCACGCCTCATACTCCTGCTCATCGCGAGCGGCGGCATCCTGCCACCGGTACCACGGGAGGTCGCCGTTGGCGCGGCGGCGTGCCATGAAATCGCAGAACTGTGCCAGGTACGGGTTATCCGTCAGGAACGCGGCGACCCGCGCCCGCTCGGCGGCATCCGTGCGCTCCGCCGCCCGACGAAGCAGATCCAGCCGTGTCCGGTACAGATAGCCGTACTCGGCGGAGAAAGGAGTCGTCTCCCTCACCGCCTCGACCTCGGCGGCGCTCAGAAGCCCCTCCTCCCGCAGGCGGCGGATATCCACAAAGTAGGGATTCCCGCCAAACGCGGAAAAGGATTTGTAGGGCGAGTTGTACTCGTCGCTCATGCAAAAGGGCAGAACCTGCCACCAGCCGAAGCCGCAGTCCGCCAGAAAATCAATGAATTCCCGCGCCTCCTGCCCGAATCCGCCAATGGAGTCGGAGCCGTACAGCGAGGATACGTGCATCAGCACGCCGGAGGAACGATGAAGCTGCATTCCGTTTTCCTTTCTCTTCTCTTTGAAATCGAAAACGCCGGTTTATCCGGCGGCTCCCTTTTCTTCGGGGGACGCCTCAGTGCGCCTCAAACCAGTTCTTCCCGATGTGGGCATCCACCGCCAGCGGCACAGACAGGGTAGCCGCGTGCTCCATGCAGTCGCGGAGAATATCCATCGCCTGCGCGGCGCAGTCGCGCTCCGACTCCAGAATCAGTTCGTCATGCACCTGTAAGATCATGCGGGCGGGAATGCCAGCCTCCGCCAGGCGCTTATGCACCCGGATCATGGCGAGTTTGATGATATCCGCCGCCGTACCCTGAATGGGGCTGTTCATGGCGACGCGCTCACCGAACTTCTTGCGCATTTTGTTGGATTCCGCCAGCTCGGGGATGCGGCGCCTGCGTCCCGCCTTGGTTGTGACGTACCCCTGCTCGTAGGCAGACCGCACTATATCGGACAGATACTTTTCGATATCCGGATAGCTGTCCATATACCCGGCGATATAGGTCCTGGCTTCGGAGCGGGAAATGTGCAGATCCTCTGCCAGGGAGAAGTCGCTCATGCCGTACATCAGCCCGAAATTGATTGCCTTCGCCTTCTTGCGCATTTCGACCGTCACCGCATCCGGCGCAACCCCGAACACGCGGCTTGCCGTGTCGGTATGAATGTCGAACCCGGAGACAAACGCCTCCCGCATGGCACTGTCCCCGGCGATATCCGCCAGCAGGCGCAGTTCAATCTGGGAGTAGTCCGCATCAATAAGCACCATATCCGCGCGCGACGGGATGAAGAACTTGCGCATCTCGCGTCCCAGCTCGGTGCGGATGGGAATATTCTGCAGGTTCGGTTCGGCAGAGGACAGCCGCCCCGTGGCGGTTCCGGTCTGCTTGAAGGTGGTATGGATGCGCCCGTCCCCGTCTGCGACCTTAAGCAGTCCCTCCACGTAGGTGGAGCGCAGTTTTGTATACTGCCGGTAATCCAGAATGTCGTCCACAATGGGGTGGTAGTGCCGCAGTTTTTCCAGTATCTCCGCCCCGGTTGCGTAGCCGGTCTTGGTTTTCTTTCCTGCAGGGAGCATCAGCTCCTCGAACAGCACCTCCCCCAACTGCTTGGGGGAATTGATATTGAACGGATGACCTGCAAGCGCGTACACGCGCGCTTCCATGTCGGCGATCAGGGCGTCCAAGGAAGCGCCGTAGCGGCGCACCGCCGCCCGGTCGATCTTGAACCCGACCTCCTCCATGTCGCACAGGACTGACGCAAGCGGCATCTCAATATCGGCGAATACGCTCCACTGCGCCGTCTGATTCAGCCGCGCCGTCAGGCTGTCCGCCAGCGGGAGCAGGAGCGGCAATGTGTCCTCGCCCCCTGCAGGCATACGCCCCAGCCACGTCAGGAACAGGCGTTCCGGCGCATAGTCTCCCTGCCCTTCCCCCGCGACGTATGCCGCCAGCATAACATCGTAGGCGCAGTTGCGGAAGCGGATGCCCTTCGCGTCCAGCTCCTTATACAGCGACTTGCAGTCATAGCAGACAAACTGCCGGGCGGGGTCGCCAAGGAACGCCGCAACGCCCTCGCCGGGTGGGCAGGACAGTCGCTTCTCCCCGTTCCACAGCTCCAGCGTTCCCGACTCTCGGTCGAATGCCAGCGCCCAGCGTCCGGCGGGCAGTGCCGCCAGCTCCTCCGGACGGACAGGCATCGGCTCCGCGGCAGACGCGGCCGGTGTGCCGGTCGGTTCTGCCGGCGTGGCATCGGCACACGGAGCGGCAGGTGTCCGAGCCGCCCCGGCATCCGCCGCAGGCACGGAAGCCGCCGCACTGTCCACCAAGCCGAAACGCTTGAGGAACGCGGAAAATCCGTAGTGCGAGAACAGCCGCCCCGCCTCGTCCCGATCCATCGGGCGGCGGGCAAGCCCGTCCAGCGAAAGCTCCAGCGGTACCTCCCGGCAGATCTCTGCCAGCCGGCGCGACAGGCGCGCGCTGTCCTCCCCTTCCTCCAGCTTGCGCCGCAACGACGGCGTGAAGCCGGCGGTCGGCAGGGCGGCGTATACGCCGTCCACCGAGCCGTATTCCGCAATCAGCTTGAGCGCCGTTTTCTCCCCGACGCCCGGCACGCCGGGAATATTGTCCGAAGTATCACCCATGAGCGCCTTGACGTCCACGAACCGGTCGGGCGTAATGCCGTAGCGGGCGGTGAAAGCCGCCTCGTCCATATCAGTGGTCTCGTTGTTGCCCGCCAGCAGGACATGGACGCGCGGACTGATAAGCTGCAGCGCGTCCCTGTCTCCGGTCAGCAGGTATGCCGTGCAGTCGCCGCTCTCCTCCGCCATGCGTGCCAGCGTGCCGAGAATATCGTCCGCTTCATACCCCTCGTGGGACAGGATATGCAGTCCCAGCATGGCTGCAAAGTCCCGCGAAACCGGCATCTGCTGTGCCAGCTCATCCGGCATTGCACGGCGCCCTGCCTTATACGCATCATACATCCGGTGGCGGAACGTGGGCGCCTTGAGATCGTAGGCAATGGCGGCATAGTCCGGCTCCAGCGCCTCTATCTGCTTTGACAGGATGTTGACCATTCCGAACAGCGCGTTGGTCGGGAATCCGTCCCGGTTTGTCAGCATCCGGATCCCGTAATACGCACGGTTCAGTATGCTGTTGCCATCTATACACAGGAGCTTTTTCATAATACCTCCGCTTATTATAATCCGGGTACAGTATACCACAGAACGCAGTGGTTTGTCAAGGATTTTCCGGCAAAGTGACGGAGCGCGGGGGAGCGTTGGGAGGCTTGAAAGAAGTACGCAACTCCCAAGAACTATTCCCGAACGAAAACATATTTGACAAAACGCCGGATTTGTGGTATAATACTATACTGTAAAGTTGTGTCCGGGAGGATAATACCGGGATGGTGAAAATAACAGAAGTGACCGGAGGGAGCCGCGCAGACCGCCACGGAGTGCGCGCGGGAGACTTTCTCTGCACAGTCAACGGGCGCGAGATCACCGACGTGCTGGACTACCGCTTTTTCCTTGCCGATACCGAGGTGCGGCTGGGACTGATGCGGGACGGCAGTCCGCTTGAGATCGTCATTCATAAGCGCGAATACGACGATATCGGACTGGATTTTGAAACGCCTCTGATGGACAGAAAGCACTCCTGCGAGAACAAGTGCATCTTCTGCTTCATCGACCAGCTCCCCGCCGGAATGCGGAAGACGCTGTACTTCAAGGACGACGACTCGCGCCTGTCCTTCCTGCACGGCAACTTCGTCACGCTGACCAACCTGCATGACGCGGATATTCAGCGCATCATGGAGATGCACATCTCCCCCATCAACGTCTCGGTGCATACCACAAACCCGGAGCTGCGCGTCAAAATGATGCACAACAAGCGGGCTGGGCTGGTGCTGGAGTATCTGCCCCGGCTGGCAGCGGCAGGCATCACGCTCTGCGGGCAGATTGTGCTGTGCCGCGGCATCAACGACGGCGCCGAACTGGATCGCTCCATGCGCGACCTGTTCGCACTGGGCGATGCGCTGGAAAGCGTGTCCATCGTTCCCGCCGGGCTGACACGCTACCGCCAGAAGCTGTTCCCGCTGGAGCCGTACACGGCAGCTGAAGCCGGGCGCATCATCGACCAGGTAGACGCCTTCGCCGCCGGATGCCGCGCGGCGTGCGGTTCGCGGAAGTTCTTCTGTGCGGACGAGCTGTACCTCACCGCGGGGCGCCCCCTTCCGGGCGAGGAGTACTACGAGGAGTTTGCCCAGCTTGAAAACGGCGTCGGCATGATCACTTCCCTTGTGTCGGAATTCAACCGGGAGATGGCGTTTCTGGATGAGGACATCGCCGAATTCCGGGCGGCACGGGAAGCGGCAGGGCTTCCCCCGCACCGATGCATTTCCGTCTGCACCGGTGTCGCCGCCTACCCAACCATCCGTTCGCTTGCCGCCCGACTGGAAGCGGAAACAGAAGGGCTGGAGATCCACGTTTATGAAATCATCAATCACTTTTTCGGAGAAACCATTACGGTCGCGGGCTTGCTCACCGGCAAGGATATGGCAGAGCAGCTGGCAGGACAGCCACTCGGCGAGGAACTGCTGATACCGGAGAACACGCTCCGGGCGGATGAGGCAATGTTCCTCGATGACATGACGCCGGATCAGCTCTCCGCGACGCTCGGCGTCCCGGTCACACCTGCCAGAAACGACGGCTCCTCCCTCGTCCGCCAGATGCTGGGCATCGAGTAACACGCCTCCCCATCAGACAGAAAGGAACACGAACCCATGTCAAAACCTATTATTGCCATCGTGGGACGCCCCAATGTGGGCAAGTCCACGCTGTTCAACAAGCTCATAGGCGAGCGGCGCGCCATTGTTGAGGATACGCCGGGCGTCACGCGCGACCGCATCTACGGCGAGACCGAGTGGCGCGGCAGACAGATGGTCGTCATTGACACCGGCGGCATCGAGCCGAAAACAGATGACATCATCCTGTCCCAGATGAAGGTGCAGGCACAGATCGCCATTGAGGACGCAGACGTCATCATCTTTCTCTGCGATGTCCGCACCGGTCTGACCGCCGCCGACCGCGATATTGCGGTCATGCTCCAGCGGAGCGGAAAGCCGATCATTCCCGCCATCAACAAATGCGACAGCACGGGAAGCCTGCCCTATGAGTACTACGAATTCTACGAGCTTGGCTTCGATCAGGATCCCGTAGCAGTGTCCTCCATCCACGGGACGGGCACCGGCGACCTGCTGGACGCCTGCGTGGAAAAGCTCCGCGACTGGGAGGACGGTGATCCGGCAGATGCCGGCATCCGTGTTGCCGTCATCGGGAAGCCGAACGCCGGAAAATCCTCTCTCATCAACCGTTTCCTCGGCGAGAACCGCATGATCGTTTCAGACATCGCGGGCACGACGCGTGACGCCGTGGACACGCGGCTGGTTTCGGAGCATGGCACCTTTACCTTCATCGACACCGCCGGCATACGGCGCTCCTCCCGCATCGGCGATCAGGTTGAGAAATACTCCGTCCTGCGTGCCCACATGGCAGTTGAGCGGGCTGACGTGTGCCTGCTGCTGATTGATGCCTCGGTCGGTATCACCGAGCAGGACGAGAAAATCGCCGGCATCGCGCACGAGGCTGGCAAGGCAACCATTATCGTGGTCAACAAGTGGGACACGGTGGAAAAGGACAACGGCACGGTCAAGGCTTTCACCGACCGCATCCGCACCTCCCTTGCCTATATGCCCTACGCGCCCATCGTGTTCGTGTCGGTCAAGACCGGACAGCGCGTGGACAATCTGTACGATCTCATCAAATCGGTGTACGAGCAGGCAAACCGCCGGATCAATACCGGCGCGCTCAACGACGTGCTGGGGGAGGCAATGATGCGGGTTCAACCGCCCACAGACAAGGGAAGGCGGCTGAAGATCTACTATATGACGCAGTCCTCCGTGGCGCCGCCCACCTTCGTGCTGTTCTGCAACGACGCGGAGCTGTTCCATTTCTCCTATCAGCGCTACATTGAAAACTGCCTGCGCACTGCCTACGGCTTCGCGGGCACACCGATTGTACTGGTCATCAAGCAACGGGGCGAAGATCCGGACATTCAGGTGCGCCGCCCCGGGAAGGAAGGCAATAACGAATGAATTTCTTTGATCACGTCAAGATATATGTAAAGGCAGGCGACGGCGGCAACGGTGCCATCGCCTTCCACAGGGAGAAGTACATCTCGCACGGCGGTCCCTCCGGCGGCGACGGCGGCAACGGCGGCAACATCGTGTTCCGCGTGGATCGGGATGCCAACACCCTGCTTGCCTACCGCTTCAAGCACCGCTTCGTGGCGCAGAACGGCGGAGACGGATCCGGGGAGAAATTCCACGGCGCCAACGCCCCCGACCTTGTGCTGTCGGTTCCGGCGGGCACGCTCATCAAGGACGCCGCCACCGGCAAAATCATACACGATATGTCGGAAAATGACGGTACGGACTATACCTGCTGTCGAGGCGGGCGCGGCGGCTGGGGCAACAAGCACTTCGCAACCCCGACCCGGCAGGCGCCTCAGTTTGCCAAAAACGGCACCAAGGGTGAGGAACGCGAGCTGGCGCTGGAGCTGAAGCTGATCGCAGACGTCGGACTGATCGGCTACCCCAGCGTGGGCAAGTCCTCCCTGCTCGCCTGTATCAGCGCGGCACGCCCCAAAATCGCGGACTACCATTTCACCACGCTGTCCCCCAATCTGGGCGTAGTGCAGGTGGACGGCGGGCAGGGCTTTGTCGTTGCCGACATTCCCGGTCTGATTGACGGTGCCGCCGAGGGCGCGGGACTGGGGCATGACTTCCTGCGGCACGTGGATCGCTGCCGCCTGCTGCTTCACGTGGTAGACATCTCCTGCTTTGAGGGACGCAACCCCATTGAGGACGTCCGGAACATCAACCATGAGCTGGAAAAATACTCCCCCGCGCTTGCCAGCCGCCCGCAGATCATCATAGCCAACAAATGCGATGCGCTGGATGAATCGGTCGTGGATACGAAGGCGTTCGAGGAATTTGTGGACGCGAACGGCTGGGAAATGCTGTACGTCTCCGCCGTGACGCATGAGGGCATCCCGGAAATGATACACCGCGTATCCGAGCGCCTGCGTCTGCTCCCGCCGGTGACCGTGTATGAAAGTGAGCTTCCGCAGGAGACTGCCGAAGCGGCGGGCGTCCGGGAAACGGTTATCCGCAGGGAGAACAACACCTTCTTCGTTGAAGGAGACTGGATATATAACCTCATGGGACGCATCAATTTCGACGACTACGAGTCGCTGAACTACTTCCAGCGCGTGCTTCAGACTGCCGGCGTTTTTGCCATGCTGGAGGAGCGCGGCTGTCACGACGGCGACACGGTATCCATCTACGGGTTTGAATTTGATTTCGTCAAGTAAGCCCCGCGCAACGCGCAGGGATCCCCAAACAACGCGACAATCAATCATGAAGGAGAAAGCGGCATGAATATCTGGCACGACATTGACCCGGCGGAAATCACCCCGGAGGACTTCACCGCCGTGGTGGAAATACCGAGAGGCAGCTCCTGCAAGTATGAGCTGGACAAAAAAACAGGACTTGTCCGTCTGGACAGAGTCCTGTACACCGCCACGCACTACCCCGCCAACTACGGCTTTATTCCGCGCACACTCGCCGATGACGGCGACCCGCTGGATGTGCTGGTGCTGTGCACCGAGTCCCTCTACCCGCTGACGCTGGTGCGCGTCGCCCCCATCGGCGCCATGCGCATGATAGACAGCGGCAAGCTGGACGACAAGATCATTGCCGTCCCCTTCTCCGACCCCACCTATCTGGGCGTCAAGTCCATGGATGAGCTGCCCCCGCACGTTCTGGCAGAAATACGGCACTTCTTCACGGTCTACAAACAGCTGGAGAACAAGCAGACCGCAGTCCGCGAGATGTTCAGCCGCGAGGAAGCCGTTGAAATCATCCGCACCTGCATCCGGCAGTACGGCGAAGCATTCAGCGAAAAAACGGAGGCGCACCAGTTATGAATCGGTTACTGACCATGTTCCGGAACGGGCTGAAGCCTGCTTTCCGGCGGGAACGCGCCATCTGCCGCGTCCTGGCGGCGTGGTGCCTGTTTGCGGCGTTCGTCCTGATGACAGGAAGCAGTGAGGAAACGCTCTTCACATCGCTCTCCGCCTTTGGCGCGGACGTTTCGACCACCCTCCTGCTGGGCGGTATTGTGCTGAATTTTGCCCTGCTCTCGGTAGTCGCCGCACTGCTGCCCACACTGGAAACAGACTCGTGGTTCCTTTTGCTTGGCGCAACGGTCTGCGTTGCCCGGTGGCTGACAGATTACAGCAAGAAAGGAAAGAATGAATTCCTGTTCCTGCTGGCGGTGCTGGTCGCCTACACCTTCTTTCTCGTTTACTTCCTCCGGGTAAACCATCTCCTGCTGGACAAATGGCAACCCGGCAAGCGCACCGTCACAACATTCGCGGTGGTGTGCGGACTGATCGGCGGCGGCGTTATTGCGGGCATCACCTGCCTGCGCTATGCCACCTTCTCCTCGCCCAACTTTGATTTCGGTCTGTTCTGCCAGATGTTCCACTACATGAAGGTCAAGGGACTGCCGCTCATTACCTGTGAGCGCAATGTTCTCCTGTCGCACTTCGTGGTACACCTGTCGCCCATCTACTACCTGATTCTTCCCTTCTACGCTCTGTTCCCCTCACCCATGACACTGCAGATTGCGCAGGCTGTATTGGTTGCAAGCGGCGTGATTCCGGTACTGCTGCTCTGCCGCCACTACAGGCTGGGCGGCAAGGCAACCATGCTGGTCTGCCTCATCTACTCGCTCTTCCCCGCCTTGGCAGGCAGCTGTTTTTACGATCTGCACGAGAACTGCTTCCTCACGCCCATACTCCTGTGGCTGTTCTGGAGCTTTGAAAAACAGAAGACCATACCTCTGTATGTCTGCGCGGTGCTGCTCCTCATGGTCAAAGAGGACGCTGCGGTTTATCTGTTGCTGTTCGCGCTGTACCTCATTCTGTCGCGGCGGTCGCGCCTGCATGGCACCATTATGGCAGTCATGGCGGTTCTTTGGTTCGGCATCGCCATGCTGATTCTGACCAAGACAAGCGCACACTGGGCGGAATACTACGCCGGTCTCGGCGTGGAAGCCAATCCATCCATCGCGGGACCCATGATCAACCGCTTCAACAATCTGATTCCGGACGGCAGCGAGGGTCTGCTGGGCGCCGTGCGCACGGCGCTGGTAAACCCCGGCTACCTGCTGACTCAGCTGTTCACCACATCGAAAAACGGATGGGAAAAGTTCATTTACGTCCTGCAGATGATTCTGCCGCTCGGTTTTATCCCGTTCTGCTCCCGTAAGCCCTCGCGCTGGCTGCTGCTGACCCCCTGGCTGATGAATCTACTGACCATGTACCAGTATCAGTACGACATCGGGTTCCAGTATCACTACGGCATCTCGGCGTTCCTTGTCTATGCCATGATCCTGAACCTGCCGGAGCTGAGGACACCTACGCGGCGGGGGCTGCTGTCTTTCGGGGCGGTGGCGTGCTGCTGCATCTACCTTGTGACCGTCATCCCCAGGCTCGGTTCCGGTATCGACCGCTGGAACAGCGGCAAGGATACCTACCGGCAGATGGACGAGATTCTGGATACCCTGCCGGAGGACGCCTCGCTGTGCGTCTCGACCATGCTTCTGGCGCACGTGCATGACCGTGATGTGCTGTATGAGGTGGGATACAACATCACAACCGTCACGAAGGACGGCGTAAAGCAGAAGGGACTTATCCACGACGACGCAGACTATGTTGTGCTGGATCAGCGCTACAATAACACCGACTACGTGAACGTGTATCTTGCCAACGGCTATGAAAAGGATCCGGACTACGCGCAGTATGAGAAGCTGATTCTTGTCCTGCGGCGGGTCGCGGCGTAACGCCGGCGGGCGTAAGCGCCTATACTGAAACCGAAACACAAGGAGGTTTTTGCCATGTCGCATTTTGAATCCGTCGGGACGTCCGCCCTTGCGGGCGATCTGATCCAGCGCATCGGGGACGGCTGGATGCTCATTTCGGTCGCCAACCGGGAAACCGGCATCCCCAATACCATGACCGCCAGCTGGGGCACGGTGGGCGTGCTGTGGAACAAGCCGGTGCTGACCTGCTTCATCCGTCCGCAACGCTTTTCCTACCCGCTCGCCTGCCGCGAGGCGAGGATGTCCTTTGCATTCCTGCCGGAGCAGTACCGCGCGGCGTTGCAGTACTGCGGCACACACAGCGGGCGGGACGGCGACAAATTTGCCGCCGCCGGACTGACGCCCGCCTTCACATCGGATGACGACCCGGTTCCCTACCCCGCCGAGGCATCCCTGGTCGTGGTAGGGCGCAAGCTGTACGAGGACGACCTGCGGGAAGGTAATTTCCTTGATCCTGCCCTGTTCCGCAACTATCCCCACAAGGATTTCCACCGCTTCTTCATCTGCGAAATCGAGCAGGTGTTGGCGAAGCGGGAAGGGTGACAGTCACACAAGGTGACAGTCACGCAAGTGACCGTCACGCAAAAAAGAAAGGAAAACGCCATGCAAACCCGTACCGAACACGATTCCATGGGCGAGATACAGGTGCCCGCAGACCGCTACTGGGGTGCGCAGACACAGCGCAGTCTGGACAATTTCCGCATCGGTGAGCGGATGCCTGCCGAGATTATTCACGCCTTCGGTCTGCTCAAGAAAGCCGCCGCGCTGGCAAACCGGGAGCTTTGCCCCGCCCGCATGACCGAGGAGAAGCTGACCGTCATCCGGCAGGCGTGCGACGAGGTCGCCGCCGGAGCGCTGGATGACCACTTCCCGCTGGTCGTATTCCAGACCGGGAGCGGCACGCAGACCAACATGAACGCCAACGAGGTCATCAGCGCGCGTGCGAATGAGCTTGCGGGGCAGCGGCTCTGCCATCCCAACGATGACGTGAATATGTCACAGTCCTCCAATGACACCTTCCCCACTGCCATGCACATTGCGGCACGGCTGGCTGTCCTGCACAGCCTGCTCCCGGCGATGGATCGCATGATCGCCGAGCTGATTCGCCTGGAGGAGGATAACCGCGGCATCGTCAAGACCGGTCGCACGCACCTGCAGGATGCCACGCCCATCGCCTTCTCGCAGGAAATATCCGGCTGGCGCGGAATGCTGGAGACAGATCGGCGGCAGATTCTCTCTGCCGCCGAAGAGCTGGCGCATCTGGCACTGGGCGGGACTGCCGTCGGCACCGGACTGAACGCCCCGGCTGGATTTGACACCCGCACGGCAGAAATACTGTCCGGGCTGACCGGCGAGCACTTTATTCCGGATCCCAACAAATTTCACGCGCTGACCTCCAAGGATGAGTTGGTCTTTGCGCATGGAGCGCTGAAAGCGCTGGCTGCCGACCTCATGAAAATCGCCAACGATGTGCGGTGGCTGGCAAGCGGTCCGCGTTGCGGGCTGGGTGAGATCCGCATCCCGGAGAACGAACCGGGGTCGTCCATCATGCCCGGCAAGGTCAATCCGACCCAGTGCGAGGCTGTCACCATGGTGGCGGTGCAGGTCATGGCAAACGACGTTGCTGTCGGACTGGCGGCATCGCAGGGCAATTTTCAGCTCAACGTGTTCATGCCGGTCTGCATCGACAACTTCCTGCGTTCCGTCCGCCTGCTGACGGCGGCGATCGACTCCTTCCGGATCCACTGCCTTGCGGGACTCACAGCCGACCGCGAAAGGATGGCGCACAATCTGCACGCCTCGCTCATGACCGTGACGGCGCTGACCCCCTACATCGGCTACGAGAACGCGGCGCGTGTCGCCAAGCTCGCCCACCGGGACTCGGTCACCCTGCGTGACGCCTGCCTGTCACTGGGCTACATGACCGCTGCGGAATTTGACCGCGTGTTCCACCCGGAGCAAATGGTCTGAGCAGCCCCGCGCAGTTGTTCCATTGCCATGGTGAAAATCTGAACAGCGTATTTCGGCGATTGAGTCGGTCACAAAGGGCGTTTCCGGACAGCAAATCCGGATAAAGGGGCTGTTATGGTACAGGCTGGTTTGGCACAGATGGATATTGTCTGTGAGTTTGAGCGTTTCTATAGAATACACATGTGGAAGTGGAATGCAATTGAAGTGGGAGATATTGCAAGATGTATAAAAACGTTATAAAGAGACTTATTGACTTTATTCTGTCGAGCATTGCCATAATCGTTTTGGCACTGCCGATGCTGATTATCTCTATTGTGATAAAGATAGACGATCCAGGCCCGGTTTTGTTCAAGCAGAAACGAGTCGGTAAGAAGAAAAACGGCGAGATTACATATTTTATGATCTGGAAGTTTCGCAGCATGAAGGTATCCACGCCGCGCGATACCCCTACACATCTTCTTGATAATCCGGAACAGTATATTACCCGTGTCGGTCGCTTTATCCGCAAGACCAGTCTTGATGAACTTCCTCAGTTTTATCAAGTGTTCACATCGAAACTGTCTATAGTTGGTCCCAGACCCGCTTTATGGTCGCAAGAGGATTTAGTGGCAGAGCGTGAGAAGTACGGAGCGAATGATATTAAACCCGGCATCACAGGATGGGCGCAGATCAATGGTAGAGACGAGCTTGAAATTGATGTGAAAGCAAAGTTTGACGGTGAGTATGCCGCTGCCTTGAACGCAGGAAAATTCAAAGGCTTTGCGATGGATGTGAAGTGCTTCTTCGGAACCATTGTAAGTGTACTAAAGTCTGACGGTTTTGTCGAGGGTGGTACAGGAGAGATGAAGAAACAAGAAGAAGAGAATATTGAGCAAAAGGTGACAACAAAATGAAATTAGTAAGCGTTGTTGTTGCCACATATAAACGAGAAGCAGAACTCAAAAATGCACTTGAATCTTTAGCCAAACAAACTTATCCAAACATGGAAATTGTTTTGGTTGATGACAACGGTAACGATGAGTGGAACAGTAAAGTATCAGAAACAGTAGAAGTGTTTCGAAATCGCTACCCTAAGATCAAATTAGAGTGTATTGTAAACAATTCCAATCAAGGTTCTTCAAAAACGCGAAATATTGGCATACATTCGGCTCATGGCGACTATATAACATTTTTGGACGATGATGACATCTACCTGCCGGATAAGATACGCAAACAGGTAGAGTTTATGGAAACGAATCAATGCGATTATTCGATCACTGATTTGATCCTTTACAACGAGGATGACAAAAAAATCAACAGGCGAATTAGATCTTATATCAAAGAAACAACTGTAGAATCACTAAGATTGTATCATCTGAAGTATCACATGACCGGAACGGATACAATAATGTTCAAAAAAGAGTATCTAATCCAAATCGGTGGTTTTGCGCCAATAGATGTAGGTGATGAATTTTATTTGATGCAGAGAGCCATCGAGGAAGGTGGAAAATTTGGATACCTTCCAGGATGTGATATCAAAGCGTACGTTCATACCGGTGACGGCGGTTTGTCAAGCGGAGATGGGAAAATTAAGGGCGAAAATGCGCTCTATGAGTACAAAAAAACTTTTTTTGATCAGTTAGAAGCGGGTGATATTAGATATATTAAAATGCGCCACTACGCGGTAATTGCTTATGCTGAATTGAGACGCAAGAATTATGTAAAATTTATATCAAATGCCTTGAAATCGTTCCTTGCTTCTCCCTGTAATTTTTTCACGATATTAAAACGGTAGGAGAAGCTTATAAAAGTTATTGCATTTACTTTCAATGACGGAAGATCAGATAATTATGGGAACCTCTAAGGTTACGGGTCTGCGGGCAAAATCCATCGTATATATTGACAGTGAAATCGGAATTGATGACAAAAGAATAAAAGATCTGGGAGCGATAAAGAATGATCGTTCTTCTTTTCACTCGCCGTCTTTACGGGATTTCTATGCCTTTATATCTGGTGAAACAGATATATTGTTGCCTTTTGTACGACAAATCGGAATTCAAAGGCTTTTTCGATAAAGAAGGTACAAAAACAATAGAGCTTCGGCTGTTTGACGAGAAAAGAAGAAAAATCCAGATCGGAGACATAATTGAATTTTCAAATACTGAGACCGGCGAAAAAATCGGCGCAAAAGTAAGTGCGCAATATGTCTTTGATTCTTTTGAGTCGTTGTATAAAGAGCTGTCACTTCTGGAGTGCGGTTACACTGAAGCTGATATTGAAACTGCCTCGCCCGACGATATGAACGTGTACTATTCAAAAGATAATCAGCAGAAATACGGAGTTGTAGGAATCAGAATAGCTTTGCTATGCGGAACTTGACGGACGTACTGTTAAAGTTGCAAAATTGTCAAAGGCGCGTATGCTGGAACTTGAAAAGCTGTCGGCAAAAGGATACCGTCCGTGCGGTGGTGAAATGCGGTTTGTTGTAGCATGGAAAGGCGAAAGTGACATAGAAGAAACGGCAGTTTTACTCCCCAACCTGCATTTTAAGAAAGATTGATGAGATGATAAAAATCATGTTCGTCTGCCACGGCAACATCTGTCGCAGTCCGATGGCAGAGTTTATTTTCAAAGACCTTGCGAAAAAGAAAGGCATCGCAGATCATTTTTTAGTCGCTTCTTCCGCTACAAGCCGGAAGAAATTTGGAACGGAATGCGATGGCAAGCGTGCGGTGCAGTTGCAAAAGAGTGACTACGGCAAATACGATCTGTTCATTTGAATGCAAAAGAAGGGTAATTACAAGCAAACATATAAATCGCGCGTGCGACCGTTTTGACGGCAATGTGGGGCATCAGAAACTGCACCGCGGGAAAGAAAGCCCCGCCGAAGCGGGGCAAAAAACTATCTTTTTTCGATTGGAATCCAAAGCTCGCGGTATCTCTGATTGCGCTTCTCTCCCCTGTACCAATGTGTTACCACAAGCTCAGGAGCATCTTTCAGCACATATCCCGAATTTGGCAGCCATTCGCTTGCGATTTTTTTCCTCAGCTCAAGGAATATCAGCGTTGGATACGCACATCTCTCGGTTTCAAATATCGCATAGGTGCATTTGGGAATCGTGATATTTTGATAATACCCGGCGAATTCTTTCCCCAAGACTTCATCCTTGTTGAGATTATTGCGATAATATTCGGTCAACCGGCTTGCAATATAAAAGTCGTATCCGTTGTCGTCAATGTTGGTAATGACGTCAAAATTGCTTACATGATCGCCCGAAAGAGCTTGAAGAATGTACTGTAACGGTCTTGTTTTTACATACATTTCTTCTTCCTGTTCTGCACGTTCTCCGGGAACGCCCGAAAAATGACGCTTATAGCCCGTCAGTATCATTTCCTCTTTTTCTTCAATTCTGTAATTCATGGTGCTACCGCCTTTCAATATAATTTGAATGGACAGGCGGGAGAAGGATCTGAGCATCTGACCATTCCTGCGCGCTTCGGATGGAGTGATGCCGTGAAATTTTTGAAATGCTTTTGCGAAGCTGTCCGGAGAGTCATACCCGTATTTCATAGCTACGTCAATCACTTTTGCTTTTTCGTTTGCAAGCTCCGCGCCCGCAAGCGATAATCTGCGGAGCCGGATATACTCCCCGAGCGTGTAGCCGCAGAGTATACCGAAAATCCGCTGAAAGTGATACCCTGACGAAAAGCTTTGCTTTGCAACCTCCTCGTAATCAATTTCATCTGCAAGGTGATTTTCGATGTAGTTTATCGCATTTTGAATTCCACATATCCAGTCCATATTCATCCTCCTGTCAAACATATTATATCATCGCAAAAATTATATTTCCCGATATTTTATGCGGTGTTTTATCGGATATATTGTATCATAGCTAAAAAACAGTTGCAACAATTTTGCGTATCAATGATATAGATAAAGTAAAAGAGGTGGAGAAGGGCGACCGGTCGCCGGTTTCTCACACCTCATCGGAAAAAGCGGATGCTAAATCGTCCGCTTCCCTTCCCTCATCCAAACTGAACAAGAGGGACGTTAACTCGCCCACTTCACTTTCCTCATCCAGACTGAACGAGAGGGACGCGGAAGCACCCACTTTATCCAACAACAGTGTAGCACAAGAAATTGATTCTGTCAATAACTTGGGTAAAAATAATCATGAAAATTTGCGAGAGAATTGACGGCAGTGTCGCCCGTTTTGCCCAAGCCGATGAAGATGTTGCCGATGATGGCACACCCCGCATACGCAATATAGAAGGATACAAGTTTGATGACGGATGACAGATGACAGATGACAGATGACAGATGACAATGGGAAAATTTCATCCGCATTTCCGAGATTCTGCGCATAACGGAGGAAGGGCGTCCAGGCGGGAATCGTGACCGCCCAGAGCACTACACTCGCGGCGGCAATGAATATGAACAGAATAAAATCACAGTGCTTTGCAAAATTCCGCCATAGAATTTTGCTCCGATGCCGTATATCCGCATTTCAGAAAGCAATTTCCGGCTGCCTTATTGTTTTTATCCACCGAAGCTACGATAAAATCAAAACCGTTTTCTTTGGCATATTGCTCCGCAAAATGCAAAGCAAAAGTTCCCGCGCCGCACCGCTGAAGCGCTTTTGCTACAAAAAGCATGGATATGCGTGCTTTCCTTTCGCCCGATACTCCGCTTAAACGCATATAGCAGGCAGGCACGGCTCCTTTGCATATCAGAAAATGCTTTTCATCGGAATTATCGGCGGAAAGTAATTCTTTCCATTCATGCAAGCTGATATTTTCTGTCTTCAGCTCACTTTTGTTCTGAACAAACATTATCCTGACAAAATAGGCCTCATCTGACGTCGCGGGAATCACGCAAAAACAACTCGAAATTTTGATTTCATACATTATTTCCCCGTCGTTATCTAAAAGGTTGAACGTTTTAAAAGGCTTCTCTTCAAATCCGATTGATTTCTGTAAATTTCGGCTCGGCATATTGTCCGGATCGACATAGCAACGAAGAACAGCCGCCCCCATTTCGGAAAGACGGCTTATCGCCGTTTCTGCCATCTGCCGTGCTATTCCCATTCTCCGGTATTCCGGTGTTACAAAAAGATCGCCGTAGCACCAGAGCGAAAAATCGGTTTCGTTGCGGATGCAGTGTACCCTGCCGACAACTTCTCCTTTCGCTGTCTCTGCGATTACCTCAAAACAATCGTTTTCGTCTGTAAGCCCATCGAAAACATCTTTACGCACGCAGTTTACATATTGCGACGCTGATGTTCCCCAGCACATTTGCGCGATTTTTCTTGCAAGTTCGTCGCTTAAAAATTTACTTACCCGAATTGTGATAATTTCTTTCATTAACATTACCTCTTTTCAAAAAAATAAAATACTCCTGATAAAATCAAGAGCATTCCGACTGTAAAGAAACGGTATATATCAGTCCGTGGACAAAATGGCAATTGATTTTATCATTATCAGTTCGGTCATTTTGCCCACCCCCTTTTGTATCTGAATTTTACGTTGTTATTGTATCATAAATCAATCCATATGTCAAGGGTTTGATTTTGATAATTTTCGGATGTTATTCTTTGTACAGCCTTCGCACACGGCATTTGAATCTTTGCAATACCCGTATGCCCCAATGAAAAGCGGGCGGAAACTCTGCTCCTCGATGAAATGCCGCTTGCAACAACACGTCATATATGGGATAAGAAGTTGTACGGTCGTACTCTGTCATTGGAAAGGCAGCGGAGATTGCTTCACTGATACCGCTCAAACCGTCTGCGCAGAGCACGAAAATGTCTCTGACACCTCTGTTTTTCAGTTCATTCAGCACACTCAGCCAGAATTTTGCACTCTCATTGTCTCCAACGGTAATGCTCAGTACCTCTTTATGTCCTTCCTCACTGACCCCGAGGATCACATAAGCAGCGTGCTTGCGGATGATGCCTTCGCTCCGGACATTGAAGACGATTGCGTCTATGTACACGATGGGATACACGGCGCTCAACGGGCGCTTCTGCCACTCCTCGATCTCCGGCAGGATCTTGTTCGTTACGGATGTCACCATGG